>ENA-OOSI01000165-OOSI01000165.1-human-gut-metagenome-genome-assembly--contig:-NODE-165-length-21247-cov-2.420961_pt1 | contig 21247 bp, 31 predicted proteins | sample MGYA00241171_ERZ501200 | MGnify/ENA primary metagenome ERZ501200 (study PRJEB25962, sample SAMEA2042554) | human gut metagenome | biome: human gut; feature: human-associated habitat; material: faeces...
CCAGTTCCTACTGTTGTATTATTGGGTTTAAAATAAAGTACACATACTACTGCTATTATAATAATTAAGATTATAACAATAGCAATCAACACTTTTTTTCTCATAAAACATCACCTAAATTGATGTTAACATTTATTTTTAGGTTTGGCAATAGTTTTTACTTAATTTCTGTGGCTTGTACGCAAAGTCTTTGAGGTCTTTTGTTTGTAATACAAGTAATTAAAGTTAGTTTATTTTCTTCAGTTGGCTCTAGTAGACTCCAGTCAGTTTCATATATTGCTTGTATATTATCTACTTTATATTCTCTTGTATAAAATTTAGTTTGATATTTTATAATATCTCCTTTTTCTAATTCATTGATCCTAGCAAAAAAAGCAAAATCACCTCCTCTGTTATGTGCTGCTAAACCAATATTGCCATCATAAGTTGCAGTACCTTCAATATGACCAATATATTTACTTAAAACCTCATTGCTAGTTCCTTCTTTTACTGTTGCTTTTAATCCTATTTTTTCAATACTTAATATTCCTAATACTTCTTCATTCCAAACATCTTCTACTTCATCATATACAATATTTTCATAATTTGAATCAGTAGTAATTAAATCTACATCAACTAATTCATTTTTTTTATTGTATAAAAAAACACCTATCGCAATTATGATAAGTACAATAATAGCAATAATGCTTAATATAATAATTTTATGCTTTTTCATTGCATCCTCCTAGACCACTATTTCAATTTTATTTTCTTTTACATTACATATAAATTGTTTATCAAAATATTTTACAGTAATGTTTTGACCATACCATTTGTTATATAAGTCATTTCTTAGAACTATTTTATACTTTCTTGAAATATCTTCATCTTGTGGTGTTATATTAACTATTTTTTCATTTGCTTTTACTTTTGTTTTTCTTACTAATTTCCAAGTATTATTTTTATAATTGTAAATAGATACATTTTTTCTGCTTATAAGAATAATGCCACTACAAATTAGAATACCTGTTCCAGTAGCAACAGTTGGTGCGACCACATTATTTTTAGTTTCTTGTTTCTCCTCTATTTTTTGTGTTGGAACTTCGGTATATTCCATTGTTAATGTAACAGTATCAACAACTTCTTTTTCTAGTTTTCCATTATATTTTACAGTAGCAATATAATTAGTTATTACTGTTCTTTCTTTTATTGCTTCATACTTCATAATTCCATTATACGATACTGGTACATCTTGTCCATCTATTATTTTTGTTTTGCTAACTGTCCATACTGGATCTACTAAATAATAAGTTGTATCGTCTTTCTCTAATGTCTTTGGAATATTATTAAGTTCATTTTTTTCTACATTTTTATATTCTTTTTCATAATATACTTTATATTCTTCTCTATAACTATCATTTGGTTTAATCGTTACAGAAGAATTATCTATTTTTAATGTTCCAGTATAGCCATCTTCTTTTATATTAAGTTCTTGTTCAAACATATTAAGAATTTCATATTTGTCTGTTGTTTTAACAATTAAATCTTTCGTTATTTCTTTATTTTTAGATACCACTTTTTTATTTTCTTTTTCTGTAATATCTTCCAACTTATATGTAATTCCACCTTTGCTTATTTCCTGTTCTAATGTTTCTTTATAGTCTTCAATTTGATTTACTTTTATCGTTTTTTCTTCTTCAAATGTTTTTAAATTATTATCTGTTGCGTTACTTACTAGCATATTTCCAAAAATTACTGATAAGAGTGTAGCAGATAATATAATAGGTACTATTTTTCTTTTTACCATAAATTCTCCTTCCTTATTTTGATTTCAAAATATTTTTACTTCTTAAATCTTTAACAATTAAATTTGTAATATAATCTTTCATTGTTAAATCTGGACTTATACTCATTAAGTATTGCCTCATTATTTTATGAATGTTCCCATTCATAGAAAAGCATACATGTTTACTACTTATATCTCTATTCAAATTCCTCTTCCTCCTCTTTTAATTTATTTTTCGATAACTTTTTCTCTAAATCTCTTTTTGTTCTTTCTTGTTTTAATTGTTTTAAAAAGTCGGGTGTTACTTTTGTATTGTTTTCTTTTGTATTTTCCTTTTCTTTGTTGTGTTCAACATTATCCTTTTTTGTAACTTCTTCTTTATTTCGTTTATCTTTATCAGTCAGACTTTGCTTTTCTTCTTTATTTTCTTGTTTTTGCTCATTTATTTGTATTACATTATTTTTTTGCTTTTCAGTTAATTCTTGCTTATTGCTTTCTTCCTTTTTATTTTCATTTGATTTTACTTCTTCTTGCTTTTTTTCAATTATTGGTTTTGTTTCTTCTTTGTTTTCTACTCTTTGTTCTTCTATAATTTCTTCCTTTATTTCTACCAAAGTATCAGTTTTGTCTTCTACTTTTGTGCTTTCTTCTTGCTTGTTTAACTCTCTATTTTTTTCTAAATTTTCCTCTATCAATCCTGTAACATAGGCTTTAAGAGTTATATTATTCTCTAATAAATGATATTTAATTTTCTTTTGTAATTGTTCACTTATCGTGATCGCTAAAACTTTCTTGTTCTCCATAAAATTCTTTCCTCCCTCTAATTACTAAATATTTGCAATAATAAACTTCTTAATTGTTCGTTAAATAAAACTGTAATTCCTATACTTGTTAATATAAAAAATAATATTCCTATTAGCAGTTTTACTATTTTTGTTATTACTTCCAATAAAAAGAAACACACATTATTATTTTTATGTGTATTTCCTCTTTTAAAAAATTTAATTATACTTTCAATTTTATTATTTATAGCCTTTTTCCTATTATTTTTCTTTATAATGTTTTCCTGCTCTTTTTTGTCAAACATTATAACTTGTTTCTTTTGTATTCCCTTATCAGACAATGCATCTAGCAATTGCTTTTCTATCGTTTTTTCCGAATCAGCATCTACTAAATTATAAATTTGCATTTGATATAATTGTTCTAATAATAAAGACTTATCTTTATAACTTGCTATAACAATAATTCTTATTGTAGGATACATTATTTTTAACTGACTAATTATTTTCGATAAATTTTCAATATCTATTATAGAATTAGTATCAATTACAAAATATCTTATAACATTAAAATTAACATTTGTTTCTTTTATATATTCCTCAATATTAACACTAAAGTCTGTTTCATAAAGAATCAATATATTTTTGTCTTTACATACCTTTTGTATTGCATCCCTGACTTTGTCTTTCGCTATGTAATTAAGCATAAGTAACCACCTCCCTTAATCTAACCATTTTTCTTCAAATGGTGCATTATATATTACATTTCCTGACTTCAAATTCGTAACTTCATTAGTTTTTTGTTCTTGTTTTCCTATTTTCCAAAATAAATTATTACATATACTTAAAGTCACAAGTATAATTACTACGATTATGTATAGTATTAATTCTTTTATATTTTTATTCAATTTAATTCCTCCATTTTGTTTATATTTCATCAAATAAATATGGTGCTGGATCTATTTGTGTTTTATCTTCTAATCTTATTTCAAAATGCAAATGGTCTCCAGTAGAATTCCCGTGTTGTTCCCTGTGTTCCTATAATCTGACCTTCAATTACATCCTGGTTTTCTTTTACTTTTAAAGAATTATCCTGCATATGTGCATAAAAGGTGTAAAATATTTTTCCATTCTCATCTTTATGTTTTACCTCTACACAATTTCCATATCCACTTTGCCAACCTGCCCAAGTTACTGTTCCTGCTTTTACACATAATATATTGCTATTTTCCTCGCCTACAAGGTCTATTCCTTTATGATTAGAAGATACTACACCTCCACCTTCTCTACTTCCAAAGCCACTTGTTACAACTGTAAAATTTTCAACTGGAATAAGAAATTTGCCTTTATAAACTATTTCTCCAACTTTTAATTCATTAGTTCCTGAAAATTCTGTTTCATCACTACCATTACTACCAAATTCTAAAAAAGCACAACCAATAATTAAAATAAAAAGAGTAACTCCTATGGTTATATATAATATTTTATGCATAGCTCTTTACTCTCCTAAATTTTTCATCAATCAATTCTTTTTCTATTTTATCAATTTGCATATTTATAAATATTTTTCTTATTCCTGCAGTAAATAAAGCCTCTCCTATTTTTGCATTATATATAAGTTGTGTTTCTTTATCAGTTAGCTTAAATGTTTCTTGAACATCCTTTAGATCCTGTCCGTCTAATTTAAAAAATAACTTATATGTACTATTCGTAAATAAGCTTTGACCATACAATCGTATTTTTTCATTAAGAAAATCCTCTATTGACTGTGTAATCACAATAATACTAGAATTATATTTTCTTGCTCTTTTACTTATATTCTTCAAATACTCTAATGTCTGTGGAATATTGGGATCTATTAACATATGACACTCGTCAGCAATTAAAATTGTTCTTTCGTTTATATCTCTGCTCAAGAAATCCCAACAATAAGACATTATATTGTAGTATTGTGCCCTTTTATATTGTTCTTGAAATTTGTGCATACTACTTGTATTAAATACCGTCATATCTGTATTTATATCAATGTTAGTATAACCGTTCCAAATATCAGCAGACTGCCCTATACAAATTGGTCTTATTAGCGACATTATTTTTTCAAATGTTTCATTACTACTTTGTTTGTTTTTTTCTTCTATAAAAAAATACAAATCTTCCAGTTTTGGAAAATCTGTATTCTTTAATTTAGAAATATCTGTATTTTTGTTTATATTAAACCTTTGATATAATTCTTCAAGTAATAACTCTAATGCAGAAAACTCCATATCTTGCAAACTAGGATATAAAATAGAAAAGAATGTTCTTAAAAATTGAAAATGTAGTGCTAATGAGTTCGTATTTTCTTCTCTATCAATTCTTATTTGCAATGGATTTAATATTCCTCCGTTTTCTCCACCATTGCAATTTATAATCTTGCCTCCTAAATTTTCACAAAGATATGAATATTCATTTTCAGGATCAATAACTAATATTTTGCTATTAGGTATTTCATTATATGCAATATGCTTTACTGCTACACTTTTACCAGAGCCTGAACTACCTACAATAACCATATTACTATTAGTTCTGTCAGAATCTTTTTGCCACAAATTAAAAATTACTATTCCACCTTTTTCATTTATACCTAAATAATATCCTTTTTTATCTATAAATGTATTTTTGTTAAACAAAAAACCACCTGTAAAAGTGGTTGTAAGAATATTTCTTCTAAAATAACTATTTAAATTTTCTTGTATTGTAAAATATGGTGCAACTGATTTAAAACCTTCTTTTAATAAAAAGTTGGTCAATGGTCTTATTTTTAACTTTTGCTTTATTACTTCTTTCTCTATTTCTTTGCATTTTCTATTAAGATTATTTTCGTTTTCATCATTTACTAATATATAAATACTTAAATAAGATACTACTTCATTATTCTGTAATATTCTACTAATAATCTCACTTGCTTCTTTTATTTCTTGTTCTTTTAATTGTTTACTAGACTCGTTTTTAGCAAGTTTTGCAAGTGCTGTTGCATCTCTTATTCTTCTATCTAGTCCTTCAAGTAATTCTGCATTGTCTGTTGGCTCAATATTTATACTAAATATAGCACCGATTTCATCTACTAGTTTTCCAAGCCATCCAAGTTCCATATTGCTTGGGTAGTGCATTATTGTATATATTTTTACATATCTATCACCTACATATATTTTATTTCTATCGAATCTAAAACCACCGACTGGTGTTAACAAATTAATTAAATCAAAATTATATTCCGCCTTTTTCAGTTTTTTCACCTTTCTTTATAAGAACTTCTTCAATTCTTTTCTTTGCTATTTCATAATAATTCTTGTCAATTTCAAATCCTATGTATCTCCTGTTTTGGTTAATTGCACCAACTAAAGTAGTTCCACTTCCACAAAAGCAATCTAAAACTAAATCTCCTTCTCTACTAGAATTTATAATATGCCTTTCTATTAGTTCTAATGGCTTTATAGTTGGATGTTTATATTTTTGTTTATCTACTTTATTTGTTAATGATAGATAATACTTCCTTTTTGTATGGTAGTTTCCATAAACTTTTACACCCTTTTCTCTAAAAAATAATATGTACTCTGTATCTGGTAAATAATTATTATTTATAAGTGGAGATGGATTTAACTTATGCCAAGTAAGTATTTCATGATTACAATTTTTATCACTAAAATAATTTAGTAAATCTTTCACTTGCCTTTTAGAACAGTAAATATAAATATTTATCTTTTTCATTTTTTGTATTAAAATATCCAATACTTTTAAATCAAATCCATTCTTTAAATTTAGTAATTCATTAGCATAATTATTCATATTAGTTGGCTTTTTTACTTTGTTTATATTTAGCAAGTATGGTGGATCTATTATCACCAAATCAATACTATTATCATCAAGTAATTTTAATCCTTCCATACAGTCTATATTGTAAATTTCATTCGTTTTTAACATTTAACTCCTTTCTATCAATTTTGCTGATATGATTCTTATAATCATTATCTTCGTTTTTATAAATAGGTAAATTAAAAGTTTTTATTAAAAAAATAAGTTCTTCCTTATTTAATATTTCACTCTTTAACTCACAATTTCTTAATCTATTTTTCCAGTTATTTGCCCTTTTTTGTAATTCTATTTTTGTTTTTTCCGATTCTTTTTCCCATATTATAAGAAAAAAATCATTTTCTATTATTTCTTTATCACTTACAAAGTTTTGTAAGAAATTAATTCTATTTTCTATTATTTCTCTAAATATTTCGTTATTTACTTTTTGTTTTAATTCTTCTTGTTCTTTTATAGTTTCCGTTATATCAACTATTTTGGGTATAACCAGTATCTTATATGGATACCTTTCATTTGCGAACTCTACACTCATTGAGTTCATTTTGTTTACTAATTCTTGCTCTGATAATAGTCCAAAATTCTGTGCTTTTATGTTTAAAATCATAAGTATAAATCCATCAATAGTAGTTATATAGTTATCTTCTATATCTGCAATATTTAAGAATTCATTTAAACTAATATCTTTTTGCTTTTTTACATTATTTAGTATTTTATTAAGAATAGAAATCACCTCGCATATATCTATATTCCTTTTGCATTGTTTGATATTTAATAATATTTATAATTGAATCAGCCATTGAAAAGTTGTTCCTGTTTTTGGTAAATGCAATAAAACTTACAACCAATGAGCCTATAACAATAAATGTAGAAATTAGTGGTTGCTTAAATATAAGATAAATGACATAAGCTATAACTCCACTTATTGCACCACATATTATAGTTTTTATTAGTTCTTGTGTTCCAAACCCTTCCACGAACTCCGTTTTCAATCTAATTTGACTTGGCATTTTTAGTAAAATTTTATCTTCCATAATTAGTCATTTCCTTTCACTTTTGTAATTGAATTATTATCAAGTCTTTCTTTAAGTCCTTGCATATTCTTAAATTCTATGTATTGGTTATAAGTATAATCTGCTGGAAATATCAAACCATCCTCATCTCTAAAATAATCTGCTGCAGCAAAAAAGCCCTTAAAAGTACCTTGACATTCTGAAAAAGGTTTTAATATACAACAATTTGCAATCGCATATTCTTCATAATCAGGAACGGTTGTCATTGAAGTCCTTATATAATGACTAAATTTTAAATCTCCATCATTTGCTTGTAACATCATCCCTGTATCTGTTACTACATACACCTTTCCATCTACATTTACTGTTTCTCTATTTTGGCAATCTTTATCTACTGCATCACCTATTGTAAGTTCTGTCTTCTGATTATCAACTATTTCTGCTGTACTACCAAAATAAAATTTTGGAATATTTACAATACTTAATCCCAAAGTAATTAGTATTGTTGCAATTAGCAAATGCTTAATTAACTTAACATACTTACCTTTTTCTTCAGGCTCTGTACTCATTTTAATTAGCAAAATTATAAATGTAACTCCTGCTATTGCTATACCTATATTCCTTAATACAGTAATAATTTCTTTTAAACTTTCTATTTTACACTACCTCCTTCCAAATCGTGGCAATATTGCTCTTATTGATCTAGCAGTATTTCCTACACTATTTATTAAACTTCCACTTGGCTTAATCATAAACTTGCCAAGCATCATAGGAGTATTAACAGATACTATCGCAATTGCTATGCCATAAATTAGATGACCATTTACAAGTGATAATATTGATAAATTTAGTAATGCAAGTTGTACTACTAATGTAAATGCAGTAAGTAGAAAGTCCCTTATATATTCTGAAAATACTCCATTGTCGGAATTTAAAAGACCGTATTGATGCAAATGGTATTCCTAATCGCATAACTAAAATTTCAATTCCTTTCATAATGAACTGACAAATCAATATCAGCCACACTATTAACAAAACCAAACAAGCTACTGCAGTAAAAATACCACCACCCATATTGTTTGATAACATTTCAGCGAGGTTTGTTCCCTGTAGGGTTAAATGATTTAGTATATTGTTTAAAAATTCTTGTACAATTCCAACAAAAATATCATATATCTCTTTAAAACAAATCATAACAATTACTGCCTTTACCATTCCTATTGCAAGTTGTATTGGGTTTTGCTCTGGATCGCCATCATGCATAAAAAAATATATTTTTATTGCTTTTGCTATAAATACAATTACTAAAATATAAATGGCATAATTAAAAATAGTTTGATAAATTGCATTGAAGTCTATAAAACTCCCATCTGCTACTTTTAAATTGCTTAATTCTCGCTCAATGTGAAAAACTAAATTTAACATACTGCTAAAGACTGAATTCAAAGTAGTTTCCGAGCCACTTATAAAATTTTGTATAAGTTCTACAAGCATTTCTGTCATATTTTGCATCACCTACTTTAAAATAAAAAACTCTTTTTATTTATTATTTGTAGAAACCTAAAATTGTATCTATTAATGCTAGTCCTGTTGTAATTAGTACCATTGCAATTAAAGTTGTTTTTATATTTTGTATATTTCTTCTTCTCTCTCCTTCATCATTTGTTTTTAGACAATACACATAATATATAAAATATCCTCCACAAACTGTTATTCCTATACCTACGAGCCACGAGATAATTGCATCTACTAAATTTTCTGTTCCTGTTACTAATTTAGTATCTTGCAAACTAGATGCATAAGTAAATTGTTTCATTGTATTTAATAAAACAACTATAAGAAGTGATTTAAATAACATTCTTATAGCCGTTTTACCTACTTTTTTTATTGTTTCTTTTTTTATTTTCAATTTTCTATCACAATCCTTCCTAAAAATATTGTTTTGGTAAAAATTTTTAATTATTCATTTTTCTTTCCAAGTTTTGCTTAATCATATTTACTATTTCCTCTTTGCCTTCAAAATCTTCCTCGTCAAAATTCTCTACACTATACTTATTCCAAATATCCCATATTTTTATTTTTTCCATTTTAGTTTCTTCTCTCATTTCTTCTCTTTCTGTTCGTAGTCTTTTATTTTCTGATTTTGTTCCCATACCATTTAATTTGTTAAAATACATTTTTGAAATATCTGGTACAGTTAATAAAGCCGACTGTTTTCCAGGTATCATAAGTAAAATATATGGACTTTCTATTCTTTGAACTTCATCAGGTGTAAGTAATTTTCTTGATATTAAACTCATACTGCTACTACTGTTATATGATTTAATATTTGTATTACTACTTTCCCCATAACTTTGACAAGTATATGTACCTAGTTTGTCCGATATTTTAGTTGCAGTATCAATATTTGCACTTTTTAAATACATCCATGCACAATTATCTAATATATTTTGTGTTCCTTCTTTTCCATATCGTTCTTCTAACTGTCCAAAACTTTGCAAGCAAATTAGAAATCTAATATTTCTACTTCTTGAAACTGTTAGCATTGACTGGAATGTATCTATTTTAGTAAAGTTTGCAAATTCATCTAAAATGAAATTCATCCTTATGCCTAGTTCTCCACCTTGCTCTCTACTTGTTTCTACTAATGCAGTATATATTTGTTGAACTAATAAACTACCAAGTTTATGATAAGTATCTCTATCATCAGGTAGTAAAACATATAATGCAGTTTTCTTTTTGGCAAAATTTCTTAAATCAAAATCAGAACTTTGTGTATTGTTTGCCACATATTCATTTATAAACATTTGTAATGTAGATAGTGCTGCAGCTACAAAACTTCCTCTTGTTTTGCTCGGTGCAGTTCCTGCTACTGCATAAAATTTTTTAATTGGATCGTTAGCCTCTTTATTTTTCATATATTTATCAATTAGCATTTCCCCATCTTCTGCAGTTTTAAACATTTCTGCTACGAAGTAATACGCATTTGCAAGAGTTTGATACTTTCTTTTACCTTTATTTTCTAGCACAACAGCCATTATTGCTGTTTTTATTACACTCATTTCTCCATTTACCCAAATTGGCTCTGTCTTATCATTTTTAGTTACCAACACATTCACAATATCATTAACCAAGCTTTCTGCTAAAGCAATATTGCCGTCTTCTACTGCATTTATGACTATATCTAAATAATTGTACTTATTACTTTTTAGAAACTGTATATAATCTATTGCAATAACATCATAACCTAACTCCTTAAGTTTATTTGCAGTATATAAGTAAAGTTCTCCCTTAACATCACTAATAAACATATTCTCGCCTGCCAATCCAAGCATTGTAATAGTCGGAATAATAATACTTCTACTTTTTCCTGATCCTGAACTACCTACTAATAACAAGTGCAAATTATCATCAATATAATAGTATTTTTCTAAATTATCCTTTCTTTCAAAATTTACTATTACTCCTCCTGAAGAAAAAGAAACCGTATCATATTTTTTATTTCTGTCTAAAATATTACATTTAAATATCTTACTATAATCTTTTTTGTCCAGCCACCACGATGTACCATATTGACCATCTCCGTATTGGAACTGGTACTTCTATTTTGTTTGTTAGTTTTATTGTGTTGCTATGATAAATGTTTTTCTTTCTATTTGAAAATAGCAATAATAATGTAACTATTATTAGTTCTATTGCACAGAAAATAATAAATACTCTTTTTTCATTTGTTAAAGTATTTATTATTGTAGATATATTTACGTTAAATAAACTATCAAAGTTTTTGCTTAAAATAAAATGCAAACTTACTGAAAAGTATGCATTTATGCCAATGCTAAAAAATATTGCTACTATTGTTAAAATTTTTCTACTTATATTTTTTCTCCTTTATAGGAATTCTGCATTCCTCCTTTACTATAAAATAAAAGAACATCTACTTAATTGTAAATGTTCTAATTTCTTTGCAAATTGTATGTTTAATATTATCCAATATATTGTATTGAAGTATTTTTTACTTTACCATTTTCATCAAAAATTACCCAAAGTCTACAACTATAAGAACTGTCAAAGAAAATAGCAGTATTAAAAAGAAATAATCCTTTGTCCAAACTTCCCGCATCGTATCTATATTGTATATTTTCTTCATTTCTTTTATATTCCGGTTCTCCTAATAATTCAATGACTTGTTCCTCTGACAATCCAATAAGACTTTGTTCATCATTAATTTCATTCATTTCTGCACATAATGTATCAGGTCTTTCATCTCTAAAATTAAATACTAATATAGATACACACAACAAGATACTTATAATCATTAATATTTTGATTACTTTACTTTTTATTAATTTTGTGTGACATATGTTTATTAATATAACAGCTACTATTGCACATATAATATATGGTACCAATAATGTTACAAACATTATTAGCAAAACCAATGCTACTCCCACAATTATCTCCTCCATAAATTATTATTTGTTTTCCTTTTCAATATAGTTTTCTAATACATTAATCAAAGGCACATATTCTAATTGTGCTCTGTTAATATCGCCATTTTTACTGCTTTTGCTTATAATATAATTTCCAATATCATTTATATTTTTTTCAACTTCTTCTACAAAATATTCTCTATCCTCAACATCTATATTGATTTTTAATAATAATTTTTGATTCTGCTCTGATAAATCCTTTTTATAATTCATTTTTTTCTCCATTCTTATTTGTTTTTCATAACATACTATACCATAAAAAATGTCTTTACACAATTACTTAACAATTATTTCTCCCAATTAAATGATGACTCGTTTTGCTTTTTTATTGCTAACTCTTTTCTAGCTTGTTTTGATAATTGCTTTTTATATTTAATTTCAAATTTTCTTAAATTCATTTCTTCTTGTCTTGTAAAAAAATATAAGCTATTAAAAATTTGCCAAGTCAAATTTCTGCTTTCATTAATATATCTTTCTACATTATATTCTTCTTTATTATTTAGTAATATTCTTTCAAAATTCAGTATTTGATTTCCTATCATTTTCAGTACTTCCTGTTCTGCTTTTGCCTTTTCATTTTCTTGTGCTCGTTTAATTTTATTTTTGCTTTGATATTTAAAGCTTACTATATCTTGCTTTGCCTTTATATAAGTATCTATTTGTTCTTGGCATTCTAAAGACATAGCAATTATTTTATTTGAAAGATTATCAATTTCTTTTATTATATTAGGATACTTTTTTAAGTATTGGTATTTAATGCTTCCTGTTGTTTGTTTCAGTAAGTCTTTAATTTTTAGTAAATCATCAACAATTATTTCTAATTGATAATTTTGTAAGTTTTGCTTTATCAATTTTTTATTATAGAAATCTTTTTCATATTGCAACATATCTTTTAAAAATTTTTTATCTGTACTTACTTTCTTCATTTCATTTATAAACTCATTACTAGCAATAATTTGTTTTTTGGCATTATCTTTTTGTTTATAAAGTTCAATTAAATCATCTTTAAATATCAAGTTTGAAAACTCGTCTCTCATTTTGTTTACTTGATTATAGTTTACAAAATAATTCATTTTATCTCGTTGTTTACTCCAAATCATAACTTGTAAATGAGGATGTCCACTTTCTAAATGAACTGCTCCGACAATACTGTATATCTTCATATTTTATATTCAACTTATCTGCAAAACTTACTAATTTACTTTCAAATAACTCTTTCCAACTTTCTTGTGAATCGTATCCTAATCTTATTGCATCATATTCCGAAAGAGATATAGTACAACGGAAAATTGATATTTTTTTATCAGCTAACTCTGTAATATAATTGTTTATCTTTTCTATATTCATCATTGTTTCTATATTAGGAAACTTATCAATCCTACCAAATAAACCGATGGTCAACATTTGGATTTTTTATAGCATATTCGCTATACCCTAAATAATTCGTATAACCTTTATGCCTAAAAAATGTTGTTCTTAAATTAGGATTAAAATTTTCAAATAGAAATATCACATTACTCATTCCTGTATGGCTCTCCTATTTTATAGAAATCATAAAGATCCTGTTTACTCATATTTTCTGCGTCGTGGTTAATATAGTAATTTGCTTTACTACGAGCTTTCGATAATAATTCAACAAACTGTTTGTGCATATCATCACCTAGCAATTTACTTAATATTTCTCCAAACAAATATGTATTTATTGCTGTTGTTCTTAAATATTTAGCATTCAATTTTCTTTGACTTGCTATAAATGGTTTTAATTTTGTATCTAACATTTTGTCTAATTCTTTTATAATAAAATCTAAATTATCTTTATACATTTGAATATCTAATTCTTTTTCTATTCCTGCTCTTACAAATTCTGATACATTATTGTATGAACTTTTCTCTACAACTTTCATAATCATTTCTTTTTTGTATGCTGGAATATTTATTGTTATTCTAACTAATTTTTCATCTTGTTTTTGATTCTCCATATTTACTCCTTGCTATTGCTTCTTGCTAAATCAAAATTGCTATGCAATTTTGCAGGATCAGGGAGTCTACTCGACTCCCAATAACTGCCTAAAAGCGTAGCTTTTAGCGAGTCTACTCCCCAAAAATAGAGTAGACTTTTGTTCTACTCTATTTTATCTACATTTTCTTAATATTCTTCTTCTCTTATACTTTCTTTATCTACTATTTCCACATAGTCTTGTAGAATAATTAGTGCTTCATCATAACTTTTTGCACTATTCATTATTCTACTGCACATTTCTTCTGCCTCTTTTCTCATACCATTTCTTTTTAATGTGCGAGATGCCTTTCCCATTAGATTAAATATGTTTCCATCTTCACCAATTAAGGCACATTCAGGTTTTTCTTTTGATACATTCTCATTCATATTCTTCTTCCTCACTTTCCTTTTTATTTTCTATATTTTCTTCAAATTCTTTTTTCATAATATAGCCATATTCAGTAAATTCTCCATTGTATGTATATCCTTTTCTTGTGTAATCTTTTGCTAATTTATAATAGTCAATATAATCTTTTAAAAAACTTATATCATCAAAGTGTCCTGTTTCATTTACCAAATATTTTCCCATATCATTTAAGTCATTTACATTTGGTAGTAATTCATAGTTACTAATTTGCTTTGCACATTCTACTAAATCGTGAATGTAATTAATATTTTTATCTTTTATTTCTTCTAATGCTAAAAACTTTTGCATCTTAATATTATCAAATTTTTTTATTTCTTTACACAGTAATTCTATTTCTTGAAATGGTGTAGTATATGAATTATTTGAAAACTTATCCAGTTCATATTCCATAACTTTATTAAATCTTTCTGCTAAAATGTAATCTTCAAAATTAACTATTTCGCATTTTGTTATGTGCGTATCTTGAATAGTTAATCTATCAAAATCCAAATTAACTCTTTTAAATTTTTCCTTAAGAACTTCATCAGTTGAAGGAAGATATACTATTATTTTGCTATAATTTGAAGATTCTTCAAATTCTTTTTTATTTACCACTTCCACCTTCAGAACTTTATCCTTTTCAATTTTAGGTTGTATAAGTTCATTATCAGACATTTCGCTTGTATCTATAAAAAGTCCATAAGAGCAAAACCTCTCTTTTATATTAGCATCAAATAAATATTGTTCTGCAAGTTTCACATAATCTACATACGGAATCATATTAATATTTACTTTATATTCATCTAGTTTTTTTACTATTAAAAGTCCTACCTCGTGTAAAGAATATGCTTCCAATATTTGATAATTGTCTATATTTTTAATCAAATTTTTTAATTCATCAAAATCTTTTATAGTATAGCTATTTATTTCTGCATAAGCATTTAAAATATTGCATTCTTCTTTATTTAACTTTAATATCAAATCATTAATTTCTTTTATTTCATCTAAAGTAATATATTTTCCTTTTTCATACTGTTCATCTAATAAATTGTTGATACACGAATCCATTGACGAAACATCGTGAGAATTGTTGCCAAGACTAACTCTATGTATAATATAATCCTTTATATCATTTGTCAGCTCGAAGTAATGTATCTTATTTATTATCCTAGCATTAAATTTAATATAATCATCTTTATTTGCTACTATTATGTTCATTTTACCTCCATATTTTGTAATCTTTTTTATTATTCTAATTCTTCATCTTCTTGTTTTTCTAATTCTTTTATTTTTTTCTCTATTCGTTCTGTTGCTCTTATACAATTTTGATTAAATTCTCTTTGCCAAGCTTGTTCCTTTCTCGACCAATGAAAACCATTTGATTTTAATAATTTTCTTATATCCTCATTTGGGATACTATTAAACAAAAATTGTATTCTGTTTATCTCTTTGTTGTGAACTATTTTGCCATCATTGAAACTTTTTTCTTCAAATTTTAAATTTTCTAATGACTTTATTCTTTCTATCCTTTTTTTAGTTTCTCGTATAATAGCACCTATATTTGTAAGTTCCCAAGCATTATGTTCCCTTGATTTTATAGCTCTCCTTTCATTTTCTAATCTAGTAAGTTTATCTTCTAACTTTTGAATTGCTTGTGGATCATCTCCATATATTACTTTACTATTTTCAGCTGACTCTGCTCTATCACTATAAAATTTACTTTTTTTATCTTCCTCTATTGATTTTCTAATATTATTATTTGCTCTTTCTATTAGTCTACTATGTGACTTTGCAGAATAGTGGTCTGTAAGTATAGGTTGTCCAAGTGGAATTCTACTTAAAGTTCTATTTGCATTTGAATTCATATATTGGTCTGACTTTTCTTTTGATTTTTCTGACAATCGTTTGTATCTTTCAATTCTTTTCTTTCGTCTTTCCTCATAATCTTCTCTTCCTCCCATTTTTTCTCACTCTCCTTTCCAACAATTACAATACAATGTATTGCCAAAGTAAAAAGTGCACTTAATATCGCCACTCCAATTAAAATTAAAATATCCATTTTACCTCCAATAAAAAAAGATTATATAAAATCATACATCCAATATAATCTCATCTTCATATTCATTCTCTAATCTAACAATTTTATAATTTTTATTAAATTCTTCTAATGAGTAAATTCTATCATCTGAGCCATCTTCTTTTCCTTCAAATACTGCAATATTATTATCTTTTGTTAATATTGCTACCCCTTCTTTCTCGGTTTTAATATTCTGAACTACCATTGATACATCTTTTCCTGATTTTTCATATTGTTTTATTTTCTTAATTATATTATTTATATTTGAATTATTTTTTCCCAATTAAATTCCTCCCTTCCAAAATGACCATAGTTTGTAGTTTTAGCATATATTGGCTCTTGTAATCTTAGATAATCTATTATTCCTCGAGGAGTTAAATCAAACCTTTCTTTTATTAATTTTATAATCAGTCCTTCAGGTATTCGATTTGTTCCAAAGCAATCAATATAAATGGAAAGAGGATATCTTAATCCAATGCCATAAGACATTTGTATTTCACACTTTCTTGCTAATCCATTTGCTACAACATTTTTAGCAATATGCCTTAACATATATGCACCTGACCTATCAATTTTAGTAGCATCTTTTCCTGAAAAAGCACCTCCTCCGTGTCTAGCAATTCCTCCATAAGTATCAACAATTATTTTTCTACCAGTTAAACCTGTATCTGCCTTTGCCCCACCAATTACAAATCTACCAGTTGGATTAATATAGAATTTTGTTTCTATATCCAGCATTTCTGGATCTACTGTTTCTAAAATAACTTCTTCTAATATATCTTTTTGCAATTGTATTATATTTACATCTTTTGCATGTTGTACTGAAATTAAAATGGTATCAACTCTAATTGGTGTATCATTTATATATTCAACTGTAACTTGTACCTTACCATCTGATTTTAAATATGGTAAAATCTTATTCTCTCTAACTTCATCAATTTTCCTAGATAATTTATGAGCAAGGCTAATTGGGTATGGCATATATTCTTCTGTTTCATCTGTTGCATAGCCAAATATAATTCCTTGATCACCTGCTCCTCCATCATCTACTCCTAAAGCAATATCTTTACTTTGTTCTGTTAAATTTACTTCTACATCACAAGTTTTATAATCCATAGTTACTTCAGAATTATTATACTCAACATTTTTTAATGTATTGCGTACTATTTTTTCAATATCTACTTTAGTATTAGAATTTACCTGTCCTGCTACTGTAACTTTATTATTCGAAATCAAGGTTTCAACTGCTACTCTTGAATTTTTATCTCCTTTTAAATATTCATCCAAAATACTATCTGCGATTAAATCTGCAACTTTATCAGGATGACCTTTTGTAACACTTTCACTCGTTAAAAAATAATTTTTATAATTTTTCACTCTAAATTCCTCCATTTCTATTTTTTTATTCGCCATAGAATCGATTCTGTGGCTTTTTATTTTTTTGTTAGACATTATTACTCGTACTCATCTTCTACCTCTTTTTCCATATTTTTATATTTTTTTAATTCTTTTTTTAATTTAATAACCTCATCTTTAAGTTTCTCATTTTCTTCCATTAGTATTATTTTGTTAATCAACTTTGTTCTTTCACTTTCGTAGTTTTCATCAATTAACTCTAAAGCCCCCATACTGTTATAGGAATTCTCTCCTACAATTATATGGTCTAAAAATTGAATGTTAAATGCTCTCAGTAACTGATTAGTAATATTCGATATTTCTTTATCTTGAAAACTTGGCTCTAGCGAATTAGATGGATGATTATGCACAAGAATTACTTTATCACTTCCTGTTACTAAAGCTGTTCTTACAATATATTTAATATCAATTTCTATATGAGAACTTGATCCTATACCTAATAAACTTATATTTCTAATATTATTTGCTCTATCTAGTCCCAAAAATAAAAAATGCTCTTGTATAGCATCTTTTATTTCTTGAACTTCTTTTAAATTGAATACCTCTTCTGGTCTACTTATTTTTCGCTTTTCCATTTGTTTTTCTTTTTTCTGTATTTCTATTGATAAAATTATTTTTCCTCCCTTCAAAAAAAAGAATAGCACAATTGCTATTCTTTAAAAATTATATATCATCTATTCCAAAATCCACATCATACTTCATCTCTAGTGTTTCTCTTTGATTTCTTCCGATAAAGTACCCAGATTTCCTAGAGAATTTGTGTATCTGTTTAGAGCCTATCATACACATGATTCAAGCAAACATAGAAACCGAGGTTTCTCCTATTGTAGGAAGTGAAAAACAATCTGAAGATTTAGTAAATTATCTACTTTCTGAATTTGAAAATGACCCTAAAAAGATATGGGAATCCAATATATTCGGAAAAAGTCTACATGAACTTGTTAATGAAGGTTTGCAAAATAAATTATCTAAAATGCCAGAAGAAGCGCAAGGTAAACTTCAAGAAACTCTTGAACGTATAGTAAATGAAGGTAGTGGCGGATTAATCTGCATAATACTTTAAAAAGAGCTCTTCAATAGCACTTTGGTGTTATTGAAGAGTTTTTATAATCCTTTTGCATTATTGTAAATAATTATTTTATGCTGTGCCTCTTGGTTGATAATTTGTTGCAAAATGTTATGCTTCTATTTACAAAATCTATGCTTTCCAATTGTTACTGTCATTGGTCTTGACCATATCCATTTGTTTGTTGCAGTTGCTGGATTAAAATAATATACTGCTCCATATGATGGATCCCAACCATTTAATGCATCTTGGGCAGCTTTCTTGGCTGTTGAATTTGGTGTTAAGTTAATTTGACCATCACGAACTGCATCAAAAGCACCACTTTGATATACTACTCCAGAAATAGTATTAGGAAATGAACTGCTTCTTACTCTATTCAATACAACTGCACCAACAGCTACCTGTCCAGTATATGGCTCCCCTCTAGCTTCGCCATATATAACTCTCGCTAATAGGTTTAAATCTGATGAATTCGAACTTGATGAACCAGATGAAGAAGATGAATTAAATATTCCCATAGCTTCTAATGTATTTTTTCCAGCAATTCCGTCAACGACTAAATTATTTTTTCTTTGAAAATACTTAACAGCTTCCACTGTTTGGCTTCCATAGATTCCATCTATATTCCCATTATAATATCCCCATCTTTTTAATTTTGTTTGTATTTGTGTAACCTCGTTACCTCTAGAACCATATTTAGAAAGTGCCTCTACCTCATTTTCTTCAGGAACTTTTGATAATATAATTAGAAATGTAGTTGCTAACAATATAATTACTGACAAAATTGCCAAAATTTTTAACGATTTATTTTTTATCTTTTTAAACATAAAAAACACCACACTTATAAAACAATTTAAAATTATTTTATCCATATATGGTGTTTTTATACAATATATTAAAATATTCCTTCTATTACTCCATTTTCATCAATATTTATATTCTCTGCTGCAGGTTTTTTAGGAAGTCCTGGCATTGTCATTATCTTTCCTGTTAAAACAACGATAAACTCTGCACCTTCTTTTAATTTTAATTCTGTTACATGAAGATTAAATGGTTTATCTCCTAATAAATCTTTTGGATCATCTGAGAAAGAATATTGCGTTTTTGCAATACACACTGGGAATTTTGAATCATTTAATTCTTTTAACTGTTCTTTTGCAGTATCCGAATATTCTACATCAGTTGCACCATAAATCTTTTGTGCTACAGCTTTTATTTTGGCTTCAACAGTATCATTAGTATCATATATATATTTAAACTCATTCTTTGTTTCACATATCTTTGTAAGCTTTTGTGCTAAATCAATAGCTCCTTCTCCACCTTTTGCCCAGTTTTCCAATAAACCTACTTCTACAACTCCATTTAATTTTTCTTTTAATATTTCTATTTCTTTAGCAGTATCTGTAACAAATTTATTTATTGCAACTATTGGTGTTATACCATATTTCTTTATATTATCAATATGTCTTAACAAATTATGAATTCCTACTTTTAATGCTTCAATATTTTCTTTAGAGCATTCTTCTTTACTTACACCACCATGATATTTTAAAGCTCTTAAAGTTGCAACTATTACAACTGCATCAGGTGTTTTATCTAGTAATCTACATTTTATATCTAAGAATTTTTCTGCTCCTAAATCTGCCCCAAATCCAGCTTCTGTAACTACATAATCTCCCATTTTTAATGCCATATTTGTTGCAATTATACTATTACATCCGTGTGCGATATTAGCAAATGGACCACCATGTATTAATACTGGATTATTTTCTAATGTTTGAACTAGATTAGGTTTTATCGCATCTTTAAGAATTACTGCTAAACTTCCATCAGCTTTTAAATCTCTACATGTTACGGGTTTATTTTGTTTATTATAACCAATAACTATGTTTCCTAATCTTCTTTTTAAATCTTGCATATCTTTAGCTAAACATAGAATTGCCATTATTTCGGAAGCAACTGTTATATCAAAACCATCTTCTCTTGGCTTCATATTTTTCTCGCCAGAAAGAGATACTTCCACCTTTCTTAATGCTCTATCATTTAAATCTAAACATCTTTTCCATGTTACTTTTTCTATCCCTAGTTCATTTCCTTGCCAAATATGATTATCTATCATTGCGCTTAAAAGATTATTGGCTGTTGTTATTGCATGAATATCTCCTGTAAAATGCAAATTTATATCTTCCATAGGTGCTACTTGTGAATAGCCTCCACCTGTAGCTCCTCCTTTAATTCCAAATACTGGCCCTAAAGAAGGCTCACGTAATGCTAATATTGCTTTCTTATTTATCTTATAAAACGCATCTGCTAATCCTATAGAGGTAGTTGTTTTACCTTCACCAAGTGGTGTAGGATTTATTGCAGTAACTAATATAAGCTTTCCGTCT
>ENA-OOSI01000167-OOSI01000167.1-human-gut-metagenome-genome-assembly--contig:-NODE-167-length-21214-cov-2.595491_pt1 | contig 21214 bp, 21 predicted proteins | sample MGYA00241171_ERZ501200 | MGnify/ENA primary metagenome ERZ501200 (study PRJEB25962, sample SAMEA2042554) | human gut metagenome | biome: human gut; feature: human-associated habitat; material: faeces...
AATCTGTATAATTTATTATCTTTACTAGATGAGTGTGTCCTCCTGAAATTATTAAGCATAAAAATGGCGGTTCAAGCTCTGGATATGTTATATAATTTGCTGCTATATGTCCTTCTATATGATTTACACCTACTAGTGGCTTTTGCAAAGCATATGCTAAGCCTTTTGCATATGATACGCCTACTAGCAATGCACCTACTAAACCTGGTCCATATGTACAGCTTACAACATCTATATCTTCTAATTGCATATTTGCTTTTTTTATTGCTTCCTTTACAACTTGATTTATAACCTCAACATGACATCTTGATGCTATTTCTGGTACTACTCCTCCATAAATAGTATGTTTATCTATTTGTGAATTTATTACATTTGATAATACTCTTCTCCCATTTACTACAATTGCTGCAGAAGTTTCATCGCAACTAGATTCTATTCCTAAAACTACTGTATCTTTCATATTATTCCTTTCGTTAGTATTTTATCAATATATACATATTTTGTCAATAGCAAAATAAGACCTTGCCCCAATATGGACAAGGTTTTAAGTTTATTTGTATTCTTTTTCTAGTTTCTCTGTTAAGTATAGTTTTGATATTATTTTTAGTTCTTCTATTGCGTCTTGCGGTATTTGGAATGAATATATTTTTTTTGCATCTGCTAAAATTATATATCTTATTGCATCTTTGGTTGTTTCGCACATATCTATTGCACCTTTATCTTCTTTGCCACATATTTCACATTTGAATCCATTATCTTTTATGCTGAATTTACTTAATTTTTCTTTTTGTTTGCATATTTTACATTCTCTTATTTCTGGTCTATATCCTATTATTGAAAGTAATCTTAATCTAAATATTGAGGTTATTAATTCTAAGTTTTTATCTGTATTTGATATTACATATAATGTATTTAGATATAGCTGTAACACTTTATAATTGTTTTGGTTTTCAGTTGTTACATCATTTACTATTTTTGTGATATATACTGCGTATTTTAATTTATCTAAATCTGTTCTTATATTATAAAATAGTTCTATGGTTTCGCAAGAGTTTATGCTGTAGTTATCTTGTCCTTTGTATAGTATATATTCTCCAAAACATAAAAATTGAGTGCCTGCCATTAAAAGGCTCTTTGGCCTTCTTGCTCCTTTTGCAATGCACTCTATTTTTCCTAAATTTGGTGTTAATATTGTAAGTATTTTGTCAAAATCAGACATTATTTTTTCAGCAATTATTATTCCTTTTGTTTTGACTGTTCTCATATTCCTTCACCTTTATAACTTTTTCTATATCCTCTACTTGTTTATATTCTAAAAATGTATCTATATTACCTGTATTTTTGAATGTATTCCATGCAATTTGTCTTATCATACTTTTCATCCCCCTCGTTAATTCTTTAAAAATATTTTCTGTAATTTTATTTATTTTATACTTTTATTTTAATTTAAATTTACTAACTATGCTGTTATTATTTTGCCAATCTTCTTTTACTTTTACCCATATTTTTAAATTTACTTTTGTTTGTAGCATTTTTTCAATATCTTGTCTTGCATACATTCCTATTCTTTTTAGCATGTTTCCATTTTTACCTATTATTATGCCTTTGTGTGACTCTCTTAACGTGTATATAATTGCTTCTATGTCATAAATATCTTCATTTTTTACAGTTTTTCTTAATTTCATTTTTTGTGTTTCTACATATATTCCGTGTGGAATTTCTTCGTCTAATAATTTTAGAGCTTTTTCTCTTATAATCTCTTCCACCATTTGTCTTTCTGTTTGGTCTGTGTATTGGTCTATGTCGTAATATGCTAGTCCTTCTGGAAGTATTTTTTCTATTTCTTTTAATATAACTTCTGTGTTGTCGTTCTCCAAACTGCTAACTGGTATTATTGCTTCAAATTCATATTCATTTTTGTATAGTTCTATAACCTTAAATAGTTTTTCTTTTTCTATTAAGTCTATTTTGTTTATAACTAATATAGTTTTTCTTTTTAGTTCCTTTATTTTATCTAATATTATTTTATCTCCTGTTCCTATTTTGTCTGAAGTTGCGTCTATTATAAATAGTGTTACATCTGAATTTGGAACAGAAGCCCATACTGTTTCTATCATTGTATTTCCAAGTTTAGTTTTTGGTTTGTGAATTCCAGGAGTGTCTATAAATATTATCTGCGAATTTTCTCTATTTATAATTGCTTTTATTGCTGTTCTTGTTGTTTGGCATTTATTAGCTGTTATTGCAACTTTTTCCCCAGTTAAACTGTTGATAAGTGTTGATTTTCCTACGTTTGTTCTTCCTATTATAGACACAAAACCCGATTTAAAGTTTGACATTATTGTGTTCCTCTCTTTTATATTAGATTTTCTGTAGATGGCGGACTTCCATCTCCACCTATGAAAACAAATATGGTCCCCTAGGGCGTCTGTCTTTACAGTTATTATTCTGTTGTGTTTTCTGGTAGTTCTGTTTCTGGTGCTTCAATTGTAATTGTAGCATTTAGTGGGCAAATTTGTATATATGTACTTCCGTCATTAACTGTAATTTCTTGTCCGCTTGTATATTTGTATACTGTTTGAGCACTATGTGAGTTTTTTTCCCATGTTATTGGAACTACATATCCTCCTGTTACTAAGTATCCTGTACCATTTCCAATGTTTTCTAGTTCTTGTCTACCTTTTCCTTCTCCATCATTTAATGTGTAATTTCCTACTTTGTATATAATTATATTTTTTGCAGTATATTGCTCTCCTGTTACTAAATCCACATTTGGTTTTCCACTCATACTTCTTTTATATGTTTTATTTTCTTTATCATATTCATAACTTGTTGAGTGATAATTTGAGTATTTTATATATACTGATGTTGCTTTTTCTGCACCTTCTAGTTTATCCATTTCAATTTCTTCTGCACTATAATTTAATAATAAATCTTTATTTGTATCTCTTGTATAACCCTTCTTTTCTGCATATTCTTTTACGTTTTGCATACTTGTAAAACCTGTGTGTTCATAGTCTCTTTTTAAAGTCTTATCTCTAAAAAACACTGTTCTTTCTAGTGCAATTCCATCTATGTGATCCATAGACCCTAATTTTTTATATGCTTGTGGGCTTCCTCCCCAATGTATATATATCGCATCATTTTCGTTTGCATAATCTAAGAAATAATGTCTTGCACTTCTTATTGAACCAATCTTAGTAGTATCTTTGTCTTTAAATAGTGCCATCATTCTTGTTATTCCACCTTCTGCAATTATTTCATATACTAAATATGCATCCTGCAAACCACATTGTGGCCATGCTGAATGGTTGTTATTTATCATTACTGCATATGGTCTTGATTTAGACTTCTCATTTACTATTTGAACTTCTTTCACTTCTGGAGCTAGTGTCTCCTCTTGTTTTTCTTTTGATACAAGTTCTGGTGTTTTTTTGTCCTTCAGAATCTTCACACCTAGAACACCTGCTAATACTATTATCATTAAAATTAAAATTATTATTGCTATTTTTCCACCTTTGTTTTTTTTCATTTTATTCACCCTTTCTATTTATATCTAATTTTTGTAGTATGTCTTCTTCCTTTTGTCTCATTTCTTTTTTATCATTTTTTGTCATATGGTCATATCCTAATAAGTGATAAAATGAGTGTACCACCATATATGCAAGCTCTCTTTTAAAGGTATGTCCATATTCTTCTCCTTGCTGTTTTACTTTTTCTATTGATATTACCATATCTCCTAATATATCTTCATTTTTTATTTTTAGGTTATCTAGTTCTCCCTTTTTGAACATTGGGAAAGATAATACATCTGTTGGTCTATCAATTCCTCTATGCTTTTTATTAATTGATTGTATATTTTTAGAATCTGTTAAAACTACATTCACATATAGCTTTTTGTTTTCTAGTTTTTCCTCTTCAAAGCATTTGTTTAATACTTTTCTTATTATTTCTTCATATTCTTTATTCTCTTCTATGTCTAAATAATTTAATTCTAATATATCCATTTTATGCCGACCTCTTATTATATACCATTCTACTGTAAGTTTTTGTTGTTGGTGCTATTGTTTTCATTGCACCCATTTTAGTTAATCTCTCTTTGTGTAATCCAATAACTTTCTCATATTTTTTTCTATTTATATTTAGTTTTTTAATATCTTCTTTCAAGAACAGTATTTGCTTTTTCTCTGTATTGTTTTTTATTTTTTCGTATTTTTTCCAGAACTTTTTATATTCTAGTCTTTCCTCTGGCCTGTCCCAGTAAACTTTTGTTGATAAAATCTTTACATTGTAGTCTTCTATTACATCAAAAAGTGTTGCATATACATTATTTCTTTTTGGTTCTGTTTTACTATTTACAATTAACTCTCTTAAATCTTTTAGTAATTTAATGTAACATTTTTCAGTAGCTGCTAGTGGTAAACTGTGTATGAATATTTTTCTGCTTACTCCTAGCAAGGCTACTTTTTGCATAATTTTATCCTTCTCATCTAATTTACCTACTGTTGTGTGTATAAATTTTTCATACTCCTCTTTTGCAGTTTCGTCTCCAAGTTCTATTTTTACTGGTAATATTTCCATTATATATTTTTCTAGAGTTTTAAATATTTTCTCATATGCTTCGTTTGTTTCGTGTACATTATCTGTTATTGCTACCGAATAATTCTTTAGTAATCCTTTATACAAACTATCCATTTTTTCAACATAAAACTGTTTATATTTATTGACCGTTTTTTCATTTTTCATAATACTTACTGTTTCATAATCTATTCTTAACAAATACTCTTGTTTCTTATATTTATATTCTAGATAATTTTTGTTTTTTAAACTTACTACAAAGTAGTACTTTGAGATAGCTTCTCTTTCAAAATCTGTTGCAGTGTTACTTTTTACTTTTTTATATAGTGAATCCATTATATATTTATCTATTGATTCAAGATATAAAGCATAACTATCTTCATATTTTTTAGAATTTTCTTCTGTGTTATTTTCTAGATAATTATTATATGCTTTTATTAAGCTGTTTCTCTTTATGGAAATCATTACGCCATTTAGCCCTACTCTTGTAGGAATAAGTATTTTTGATATTGTGCTACTTATTTTTGCAAAAAATGTTTTGTCAGTTTCAATTACTTTTAAACTTCTTTGCTCCATATGATCACCCTTTTCTAAAAATTTATCTCTTGCTCTATACCCATATTTTCTAGCACCTCATATGTTACTTCTACTTCTACATATCCATCTTCTAAGTTTGTATTTATATTAGTATTTACTATATTGTTTTGCTCTTTTATCTCTTGTAAAAGCTCTTTTTTTAGCTTTTTTGTTAATATTTCTATTACTTGTTCTTCTGTATATGTAATTTCTTGTAATACATATTCTTTATTTGTTGTTTTTATTATTTCTATGGGTAAATAAAAATTTGAAAATAACATTAATTTTTTATCCTCATTTATTGTATCATATTTTTCAAATTTTGAAAGGGTTTTGAACAAATTTATTTTATTTTTTTTAAATTTTATACTGTACTTTTTTTCTTCGTTTCCTGTTTGCACTGCAATTTGTTGAACAAGTGAAGCCTTTTCTTTTTTTGTGTACCATATTTTTGCTTCTATTTCTGCTGCTCCATGCACATATCTTGTTCCTGTATATTTTCCTTCTAAGTATCCATTTACTAATGTCATACCTTTTTCTACTATATCTCCTACCTTAACTGTTGCCGTTCCATTTTGTACATTTATTTTTGTTATCATTCCGGTTTTATCTGCTATAATGTTACAATATTTATTTTCATCAAGAATATTTGGGGCTTTATCGGCTTCTTTTACTTTTACTATGGCATTTGTACCTTTTACAGTTATTCCAATCCATGCAACATCATCTCTACTTAGTCTTATTTTATTTATGATAGTGTCTGTATCTATGTCATTTTTTGAAGTGCCAATTGTAAGTCCACTTGCTTCTAAACTCTGTATTATTTCTCTTGTAGATATATTTACATTTCCTACTACCTCTATATTCCATATGTAATTTGAAGAAATAATTATTCCTATAATAATTACCATAAATAGTGCTAGGAATATCTTTCTTTTTCTATATTTATGTAAGATAAAAGGCAAACCTTTTCTACTTTGGATTTTTACTTTTGATTTTGTTTTTTTTGCTATTTGTCTTAATTTTTTGTAATCAGCTAATCCTACTTTTGCATACATTATGCTTGACTTTTCTCTCTGTATGTCCATAAGTAATATTCTTTTACTTATACACATATTTATGAATCTTTCAATAAAAAATCCTTCTACTCTTATTCTTACATAACCTTTAAAATAATTTAGCATTATTCGTACAAACAACAAAGTTCACCCCACTTCATTCTTTTTCTAAGTCTATGCTTTTTATTGTTCCTTTTATTGCAATATCTTCCTCTGTAATCTGTTCTAGTGTGAGTTTGTAGCCATTTATATTTACTGTTCCAATTTCAGTATCTACTTTTATAAAGAACTCTTCATATTCTAATATGCCCTTATAATTTTCTATTAAAATTTCGTCAAAGGAAATAATTGTTATTTTGGGTTCTTTATTGTTAATTTCTCTAGGCATTTCTAACATCTGGTTAATTCTACTCTTTTTTCTCATCTTCGTCCTCCTCTTTAATTGTATTTTATATGAAAAAAAATATGCAATTCGAAAATCGAATTGCATGAATTTATTTATGTTATTAACGCAATTAATGCATACATAAGTATTCCAAGAAATGAACCTGATAGTATGTGAACAAGTGTAAATGGTACTCCTTGTTTGTTTATTTCTTCATATTTTTCTAATAAGCTGTTGGTTTCTTCTTTTGTTAATATATTTTTGCTTTCTATGTATTCTTTTGCTAAATATTTAGATTTTGTCATTGCATCTGTTTCTAAGAAGCCTCGTACTATTAGTTTTATTGTAGCCATTAGTAATAATGCAAATATTGGCATTGATATATTTGTAATAACATTTGCTATTGTTAGTATACATATTATTAACCAATATAGTATTAATATGTTTGAGAAAATAAAGTTGAATAATAGTAACCTTCTGTCTTGCACTGAGTGTAAGCATTCATGTGCTATTGTTTGTAATCTACCATAATTATTTTTCATATCTGCTATTAATATTTTATCTGTAACTACTATATATAAACTTGTTTGGGTGTTTTTTGCTTCCTCTATTTTTACTTTTTCGTTTTTAAGCATTTTAAGCATCTCTTTTGCTACTTCCACATTCTCCGGAAATTTATCTGTAAGCTTTTCTAGCTCCTTATTTTCCGTCAGCGTTTCTGCTTTTTTTATATCTAATTTAAATATAATCTTTAATAGTACTATGCTTACTAAAACTATTGCTAAAATAAACATTGGTTCCATTATATTTCAACAACTCCTCCCATTACATTGTTTTTTGCTACATCTCCTGTTGGTATATCTGTAAGTACTTTTGTTCCACCTGCTATAACTACTTTATCGCCTTTATTTAAGAAGTTTTCTTCTCTTAATTTATCTAATCCTTTATGTAATAGTACATCTATATTTGGTTGCTCATCAAATAGCTTTGGTATTATTCCCCAACATAGTCCTAATTGTCTATATATTACTTCATTTTGTGTTATTGCAAATATTGGACATTCTGGTCCAAAGCTTGATACCATTCTTGCTGTGTCTCCTGTGTTCGTGTAAGCAATAATTGCCTTTGCTTCAACATTCATAGCTGTTGTACATACTGCATAGTTCATAATAAACTCGCAATCAGAATCTATTAAATTATATTCTCTTGATTTAAATCTTTTCCAATATTTTATTGATGATTCTATTTTGGTGGCAATTCTATTCATTGTTTTTACACATTCTACCGGATATTCTCCTGAAGCTGTTTCACCAGAGAGCATTATACTACTGCTTCCATCATATATTGCGTTTGCAACATCGCTTACCTCTGCTCTTGTTGGTCTTGGATTGCTTATCATAGATTCTAGCATTTGTGTTGCTGTTATTACTGGTTTTCCTTGTTTGTATGTCTTTTTTATAAATTCTTTTTGAAAAATTGGAACCTCCTCAATAGGTATTTCAACTCCTAGGTCTCCTCTTGCTACCATTATTCCATCTGATACATTTAGTATTTCATCAAAATTTTTTATTCCTTCTCTGTTTTCTATTTTTGATATTATTTTTATATGCTCTCCACCATTTTGTTCTAGTACTTTTCTTATTTCTAGCACGTCTTGAGGTTTTCTTACAAAGGATGCCGCAATATAGTCAAATCCTGCTTTTATTCCATATTTTATGTCTTCAATGTCTTTCTTGGTGATTCCTGGAAGTGTTACAATAAAATCTGGTATATTAATACTCTTTCTATTTGTAAGTTTTCCTCCTTGAAGGACTTTACAAACTATATCTTTATCTTTTATCTCTTTTACTTCTAACTCTATTGTTCCATCATTTACAAGTATTGTTCTTCCAACATCTATTTCTTTATATAAGGTTTTATATGTTATTGATACCTTTGTTTTATCTCCTAATTCATCACTATTTGTTAATGTAAATTCTTGACCTTTATCTAAGTAGATTTTATTTTCTTCAAATTTTCCAATTCTTATCTCTGGTCCTTGTGTATCTAAAAGTAATGGCACTGGCAACTTTAGCTCATCCCTTACTTTTTTAAACATATTTATTCTATTCTCCTGATCCTGATAATTTCCATGTGAGAAATTTATTCTTGCAACATTCATTCCTTCTAACATGAGTTTTTTTAAAATTTCTTCATTGTCTGTTGCAGGACCTAATGTACACACTATTTTAGTTTTTCTCATACAATTCATTTCCTTTCAATTTTATTTTCTTAGATTTTATCATTTCAAAAACGTAGTGTCAATATAAAAAATGCAAAAACATTTTAGGGCAGACCTTTACGTCTGCCCTATATTTTGTTTTATTCTGTTATCCATTTTACTAAATTTAGGTTTGCTGGATCTAATAACATATCGTGTTTTGGCATTACTCTAAAGGTATACCCAAAGTTTCCTCCTGTTTTTAATTCTATTTCTGCTTCATATTCATATGTTTTGTTTTGTGTGTCTTCTGATATTAACTTCATTGGTACTATTCCAACTTCTTCTACTATTCCGTTTTCTAGTATTTTTCCGTAATAGCATTCTGTTTGTATATATTCTTTTTCTATGTTAGGTAGTTCTACTTTGCATTTTACTTCTATTTTATTTCCAGCATCTATTATTATGTTGTCTAAGTTGTTTTCTTGAGTGATTTTTATGTCATTCCAGTTTTCATATAGGTTTTGTTTTATTTTGTTGTATTCTGTAACATTTTCTAAACCATTGTAATATTTATTGGTTAGATTACATAATGGCATATATAGCTTTTCTGTGTAATCTACTAACATTCTTGCTGTACTGTATTTTCCTCCTGTAGACATTATTGAGTTTTTCATAAGAGTCATCCATTGTGCAGATATTCCTTTTTCGTCTTTGTTATAATATGCTGGTATTATTTTATTTTCTAGTATTGTGTATATACTTTCGCTATCTGCTAAATCTTGTTCTTCATATGAAAGGTATTCTTCGTTTGTGCCTATTGCCCATCCATTTTTGAAGTTGTATCCTTCTGCCCACCAGCCATCTAGTATACTACAATTTACTACTCCATTTACTGATGCTTTTTCTCCACTTGTTCCTGATGCCTCCATTGGTCTACGTGGTGTATTAAGCCATACGTCTACACCTGATACTAAATATCTTGCTACATTTATGTTATAGTTTTCAAGCAAGAAGATTTTTCCTTTGAATTGTGGCATCATTGATATTTCGTGGATATATTTAATTAATTCTTGACCTTCTTTATCTGCTGGATGTGCTTTTCCTGCAAATATTATTTGTACTGGCCTTGATTCATCATTTAATATTTGTGTCATTCTTTCTAAATCTTTAAATATTAGTGTTGCTCTTTTATATGTTGCAAATCTACGTGCGAAACCTATTGTTAGAGCTTCCGGGTTTAGTTTTGATACTATCTCTTTTATTTTTTCATAATGAGTACCATTGTTTTTTAATCTTGTTGTAACGTTGTCTCTAACAAGTTTTAATAACTTTACTTTTCTTAATTTATGAGCCTCCCATAGTTCCATATTTGGAATTTTCTCAATCCTCTTCCAAGTTTCATCTAAATACATTTTATCTTGCCAGTATGGTTCTAAATATTTATTATATAATTCTTTTAAATTTGGTGCAAGCCATGAGCAAGTGTGTATTCCATTTGTTACATATGTTATTGGTGATTCTTGTGGTGCAATATTAGGCCATACATCTGAAAATAGTTCTCTTGAAACTGTTCCATGTAATTTACTTACTCCATTTTTCTTTCCTGCTACTTTTAATGCTAATATTCCCATATTGAAGGTGTTTTTATTGGTTTCTTTTGGTTTCATTCCTAATTCTAAAAATTCTTCTTTTGAAATTCCTAAATCTTTCCAATATCCATCAAAGTATTTTTCAACAAGTGTTGTAGGGAATACATCATTTCCTGCTGGTACTGGTGTGTGTGTTGTAAATACTGTTTTTGCTGTAACAATATCTTTTGCTATGTTAAATGCTAATTCTTTTTCTTTTATTGTATTTTTAATTGTTTCTAAAACAAGGAAAGATGAGTGTCCTTCGTTCATATGGTATACCGTTGGTTTTATATTAAGCTCTTCTAATAACCTAACTCCACCGATGCCAAGAACCATTTCTTGTTTTATTCTCATTTCTTGGTCTCCACCGTACAATTTAAGTGTAATTCCTCTGTTTGCTTCTTTATTTTCATCTATATCTGTGTCCAATAAATATAATTTCACTCTACCTACACATATTTTCCATACCTTTATGTATAGTTTTTCTTTTACCATTTTTATATTTATTATTAAATCTTCTCCGTTTTCATCTTTTACTGGTTTTATTGGTAAGTTTTCCAATTCTATATCTGTATACACAGTTTGTTGTTGACCATTTTTATCTATTGTTTGATTAAAATATCCATTTTTATATAATAGACCTATTGCTACTAGGGGAATTCCCAAATCACTTGCAGACTTTAAGTGGTCTCCAGATAATATGCCTAGTCCTCCTGAATATATTGGAATAGTCTCATCTAATCCATATTCTGCTGAAAAATATGCAATTATATCCTCTTTGTTTTCTGGATATTGTTTATTAAACCACGTATTTCTGCTTTTCATATAGTCATCAAAGTTTTCTACATTTGTTCTGTAATCCTTCAAAATCTCTAAGTTAGTAGCTGCTCTTTCAAGCTTTTCTTGTTCTACATTTTTTAAAAACTTTACTGGATTTTTACCACATCTTTCCCATAAATCTATGTCTATTTCTTTAAATATCTTTAGAAATTCCGTATTCCAAGACCACCATAGATTTTCTGATATCTCACTTAATCTTTCTATAGGCTTTGGTAATTGTGGGTTTACTGTTATTTTATTAAATATGTACATTTATGTACCTCCTTTGTATCTTTATTTTCTTATGTTATTTTTAAACTGCTAGCTTTATTGCACCAATGACTGTTGCAAATTCTGCTTCATTTGGAATTATAAATTTTAAATTATACATTTTTTCTATCTTGGTAAAAACTGTTCTCATATATGGCATTGTAGCAACACTTCCTACAACAATTATATCCTTAATGTTTGTATTTTGTGTCCAGAAGACTGCCATCATACCAATGACTTCAAATACCATATTTGCAATTCCAAGTGCAATGTCTTCCTTTGTGGCTTTCTCATTTAATTTTCCAAAATTTGCAGAAGTAGTATCTGCAGGTAGAGTTTTTATTTCTTGATTTGTTATATCTTTTATAGTTAAATCTACGTTATGTAAGTTTCCTTTTAGTATAAGTTCATTTATTTCATTAAATGAATTTATGCAACTAATCTTTTTACATAAGTTTAAGAGTGTGCCTCCTCCTACGCCAGTACCACCAACGTGGCTAAAATTTGTACCTTCTGCCTTTACAAATGCTGTTCCTGTTCCAATGCTTACTACTAAGCCTCTTTCATTGTTAGACAGATATAGACCTCCTTTGCCAATTGCTTGAAATTCATCTACTTTTATTGTTGGAATATCATAAATGTTATTTCCAACCTCTGCGCTTCCAATCCCTGTAATTACTATCTTTGAAACCTCTTCTATTCTTATATTTTCATTGTGTATAAATTCTTCTAGTGCTTGTAGTATTGGCATTTTATCTATTATCCTTTTATGTATTATATTATTTTCTTTATCAACATTTACTAGTTTTATAATTGAAGTTCCTGCATCTATTCCTATATTGCTCATTTTTCCTCCTATAATAATTTTTTTGTATAATTGAGCACAATTTTAACTACTTAATTTTATCATATATCGTTTTTAATAATCAATACATTTGGGAAAATTTTGTAAGATTTCTGTTAATGCTACAAAACAAGCTGATTTCCCCAACATATATGTCTTTTTAAAACGTACTCTTCTCTCTATTAGCACATTTATTGAGTTAGCTACGGAGAAATTGGACAGTTTTTATAATAGTAAGCTTAAATTACAATAGATTTATAGTTATTATCTTTTAAATTCATCTAAAGTTTTAAATTCATAACCTTGTTTTTTTATTTCTTTTATTATTTCGTCTAATATATTACAATTATCTTTTGAATTGGAATGCAACAGAATTACCGCTCCATTGTGTAGGTTTGATAGTACTTTTTCTTTTGCATAAGTTTCTCTTCCTTGTTTGCTTTCGTCCCAGTCATCATAAGCAAAACTCCACATTACTGTTGTATATCCTAAACTTTTTGTTAAATGTAAGGTTCTTTGGCTGAACTCTCCCTTGGGTGGTCTTAGGTATTTCATCTCATATCCAAATTTTTCAAATACTGCTGTATGTAATTTTGTTATCTCTTCTTTTAATTTATCATTGTCTAAGTCTGGCATACTTGGATGGTTTACTGTATGGTTTCCTACTATATGTCCCTCGTCTATCATTCTTTTTACTAATTCTGGCTGTGTGTTTAGATAATGTCCTGTTATGAAAAAGGCTGCTTTTACATCGTTTGCTTTTAATGTATCTAGTATTTGAGGTGTATATCCTGCTTCATATCCTTCATCAAATGTTAAATATACACATTTACTTTCTTTGTTTCCTATTGCTATGTCTTCATTTTCATCTATTAATTTTTTGTTTGCACCTCCTAAATCTGGTTGCTCATGATTGTCATTTCTTTTTATTCCCCATCCTATTTTTTTATTACTTAAAATCTCTCCACTACTTGTGAGTATGGTTCTGTTTTTATTAGGTTTTATTATTATTTTTATTACTATTATAATTCCTAATATTATACATAAGAGAATCCAAATATATTTTTTCATAATGCTCCTCCTTTTTTTTATTAATATTATGAAGCAAAATAAAAAAAATAACTGTTGAATATGAAATGAGCCCAAATTATTAGACAAAAAAGTTTAATAAAGAGGGTTCATTTTTTATGTAAAAATATTTAAATAAATTTATTTCTTAGTAAGTTTCTCTACTTTTTCCTTTACATTTTCTATTATATCTTCTATTTTGCAGTTTTCTGCTTCCTCGCTTTTTCTTACTTTCATTTCAACTACGCCTTCTGTTATATTCTTGCCAATTGTTATTCTTACTGGTATTCCTATTAAATCCATATCATTAAATTTTACTCCAGCTCTTTCTTTTCTGTCATCTAATAATGTATCAATTCCAAGTTCATTTAATGTGTTATATAATTTTTCTGCTAATTTGCTTTGTTCTTCATCTTCTGGTTTTATTACTATAATTGCTACCTTGTATGGTGCAACATTTATTGGCCATACTATTCCTCTTTCGTCGCTATTTTGTTCAACAATCATAGATAATATTCTGTCTAGTCCTAGCTCATAGCTTCCCATTTCTACTGGATGTGGTTTATTATCGTCTCCTAAGTAATTTAGTCCTAAACTTTCTGAATATTTTGTTCCCAATTTAAATATATTTCCTATTTCTACGCCTTTCTTGAATACTAGCTTTCCTCCACATTTTGGGCAAAGATCTCCTTCTTTTACCTTCTTTATGTCTGCAATAATTTCTATTTTAAAATCTTTTAAGTTGACATTTTTTATATGATGATCTGTTTTATTTGCTCCAACGATAAAGTTCTTTTTGTTTTGTAGTTCTTCATCTAAAATGACTGGTATTTCTAATCCTACAGGTCCTGCAAATCCTATTTCTGCTTTTGTAATTTCTCTAACATCTTCAAGCTCTGCAAGTTTTATATTTGTAGCATTTAATAGTCTTGCAAGTTTTGTTTCATTTATGTCCCTATCTCCATTAACCATACAGGCATAGAATTTTCCATCTATTTCATATATCATAGTCTTTACGAAACTTGAAGCTGGCATACCTAAAAAAGTTGCAAGTTCTTCAATTGTTCCTGCGTGTGGAGTGAAAATTGTTTCCATTTCTTCTTCTTTTTCTGTACTTTCTTCTATCTTATTTCCATTTTTGCTTATCTCTATATTTGCTGCGTAGTCACATTTATCGCATATTACAAGAGTGTCTTCTCCTATCTTTATTAGTGCTTGGAATTCATCTGATTTAGTTCCTCCTGTTATTCCAGTATCTGCATTTACTATAATATATTCTATTCCTAGGTCTTTAAATATTTTTTTATATGCTTCAATCATTGTTTTGTAAGACTTATCTAAACCTTCAGAATCTTTATCAAAACTATATGCATCCTTCATTGTAAATTCTTTAAGACGTATTAAGCCTAATTTAGGTTCTGATTCATTTCTATATTTTGTTCCTATTTGATATATTGAAAGAGGTAAATCTTTATATGATTTGATCTTGTTCATTGCAATTTGAACAGAAAGTTCCTCATAAGTAGATCCTAAAATATATCCTCTATTGTGCTTATCTTTTACACAAAAAGCCTCCTCTTCAATAGCCTCTTTTCTTTCTGCTTTTTCAAATAATTCCATAGGTAATAAAGTAGGCATACTTACCTCACTTACCCCTACTTCCTCCATATTTTTTCTAATAATTTTTTCTATATTTTCCATTACCTTTAGTCCTATTGGAGTTTTTAAGTAAACACCATTACTTACTTTTTTAATCATTCCGCTTTTTACTAAAAGTTTTCCACTATTTGTTTCTTCTTCTGATACATTATCTTTAATAGTATAAAAAAAATCTTTACTTAATTTCATTTTATATCACCAGACCTTTACTAAATTGTTTATAATTTTATCATATCTTGTATGGTTTGTAAAGCTATATCAACCAAAATTGCTTATACTGTGTTTGTAATTATTAACCCTCAAGTTCCATATTTTTGTTTTTAGCGTTTTATTATTGACAAATTAAATTATTTAGAGGTATATTATATGTGGTAATTTAAATTTTTTTAAAATTTTGTGTCGAAATATGATATTAAACATAAACAATTACCTTTATTAGTTGTTTATGTAGGGAGTGCTTTTATGTTACATTTTGTTTTATGTGATGACAATGCTCAAATATTAAACAGATTAGTAAAAGTTTTAGAAGCAATCTTTGTTAAAAATGATATTGACGCACAAATATCTTTTGCATCTACTACCTCTGCTGAAGTTTTGAGTTATGTTGAAACTAACGTAGTTGATGTTCTAATATTAGATATTAATTTAAAATCTAGTGTCTCTGGTTGTGACATTGCAGATATTGTACGCAAAAAAAATAAGGATATTTATATTATCTTTTTAACTGCTCACCTAGAATATGCCTTAATTGCTTATAGGTATAAAACCTTTGACTATTTATCAAAACCTATAACTTATGAGAGGCTAGAAGAAACTATTCTTCGATTGGTTGAAGATACTAGAGAATCTCACGCACAATTCATAAAACTTGGCAACAGCACATTTATAAAGCAAGATGATATTAATTATATAAAAAAAGATGGCATGAAGTTAGTTTTCTGTACCCATACTCGCAATTATGAGATATATAGTTCTTTTTCTAAAATTCAAAATTGTCTGCCAGACAATTTTGTTAGATGCCATAAATCATATATTATAAACGTTAATAATGTTACTCACTTTACTGTGGGTGATAAAGTAGTATTATTTGAACATAATTCTTCTTGCTCTATAGGAGCTAAATATAAAAATAAATTTCTGGAGGTTTTTAATTATGGAAATTTTACAAACGATTTGGACTGCGTTAACAAATGAAAATGAGTTAGTTTTAATATTAACTGGTATACCAATGATTTTTATTGAAATTACTGTTACTTTATTACTATTTACACAGATTTTGAATATATCATATACTAAAAGGCAATTTATATGTTATATAGTTTCATTTTCAACTATTGCAATAATATCTTTCTATCTCATCCCAGCACCATACAACACTTTTATAAATATAATGGTAGTTCCAGTTTTAGTATATTTTATATTTAAAACAAATGCTTTAAAAGCAATCATTTCAGAAATCACCTTTTACTTTGCAATTTTCTTTATCAGTACTTTAGTAATGTTTTTTTATACATTATTTTTAAAGGCCGATTCTATGACACTCATGACAATTCCTATATATAAAATGCTATATTCATTTATTGTTTATTCTTTATTGTATCTTATATATAAACTATGCAAAATAAAGAATTGGCGTATTACTATTTTAGATAAATTTGATACTTTTAATCATAACATTTTAATTATTAACTTTATTATTGGAATAATTGCAATAGCCATACAAGCATATACTCAATACTTATATATAAAATATATTCCAATTCACTTGGTATTTATTTCTTTAGCTTTATTAGTAGTTTATTTTCTTATTAGTCTATATAGTTTATTCAGAACTAGTAAACTTGAGGAAACCAAGCAATTATTAGAAACCGAAAAAATGTATAATAAAAACTTAAATACCCTATACGATAATATTAGAGGGTTTAAACATGATTTTAATAATATTGTTCAATCAATTGGTGGATATCTTTCTACAAATAATATAGATGGCTTAAAAGTATATTATAAAGACCTCTTAGAGGAATGCCAAATTAATAATAATCTAGCTGTTTTAAATCCAGAACTTATTAATAATCCTGCAATATATAGCTTACTTGCTGATAAATACAATAAAGCCGAAGAAGATAATATAAAATTAAACTTGGAAATTATGGCAGATTTAAGTAATTTAAATATCAAAACTTATGAACTAACTAGAATACTTGGAATACTATTTGATAATGCTTTGGAGGCAGCTTCTAAATGTGATAAAAAAATTGTAAATATCTCCTTTAGAAATGATGCATCTCATAATAAAATTTTAATTATTATTCAAAATACATATAAAAATAAAGACATTAATATAGATAAAATTTTCGAAAAGGGTTATTCTTCTAAGGGAAATATCAAAGAAAAACATTCTCATGGATTAGGTTTATGGGAGGTTAGAAAATATTTAAAGAAAAATACTAACTTAGATTTATATACTACAAAAAATGATGAGTTTTTTACACAACAATTTGAAATTTATAAATAAAAAGTAATACCTAGATTTCATGTTCTAGGTATTACTTTTATTTTAATTATTAATAATTAATCTTTTTTTATTAATGATGCAGGCATTTTTGGTTGGTGCCATGCTATGAAAACATAGCAAGCTGTATTTGTACTTCTAGCATATTTTTCTGCTAATTTTGCTAATAATTTTGTCATTGATATCCCCCCTTTTCAATTAATTTTTATGCGTTTTTATTTTGTAGACTGGTTATTTTTTATGTACTCTTCATATCCATATTTATTGCCTGTTATTTTGTACATAAATCTTGTTATTGTAATAGTTTGTAGTAATGTTCCAAATAATAATATATTTGAAACGACTGTATTTTTTATAAACAAAGCTACTAAAAGGGTTGTTGTCATAATTATATATGATAATACTTTTTTAATCTTTCTTTCTTTTTTTCTTAAAATTGGGACTGCTTCTGTATCTGCTGGGGCATATAGCTTAATCATTATCATTGAAAAAATCCATATGCATGCTGTTAATAAATATTGTACTGTTTGTTCCAAAACCATGTATTTACTTAGTAAAGCATTGCCTATATAAAATACAGATGTTGCTATTATACATCCTATATGAGTTTGCAAGTGGACTCCACCTGAAACAGTTCGATATGGAGACATTAGTAATAATGTCAATATAGTTAACTCAAATACTCCTGCAAACCACGCTATTGCTCCTATTATAAGAAATTTTGGTATCTCTCCTATCATCAATTGCAACCCATAGTTTATTACTTCTGCCTTTTCATCATCTATGTCTGGCATTTCTTTTCTAATTCGTAAGGTTATTTTATTGCAGATTGCTTCTACCATATAATCACCTCTAGCTTCATTCTATTTCTATGATGATATTTTACAACCTTTTTCGGTATTTTTTTCATTTGTTATATGTAACGCAAAAAATCTTATATGAAAACTTTATATTTTGTTTTCATATAAGATTTTACTTGTTTCATAAAATTTATATAAACTTATTTTTCCCATCTTCCATATATGCCACATGGCAATACTAAGTTTGATGAAATCATTGGCAAACCTATTTCTCCTGCTGATATTTTGCCTTTATATTGTTTTAAATTAAGCTTTAAAATGTTGCTCAATACTTCTGATGATATTCCTGTTGTATATGAATTAATCAAAAAGAATAGTGGATCTTTGCTTAAAACTTTTGTACATAGTTCTACTAAATCCGAAATGTTTTCTTCAAACTGCCATACTTCTCCAGAAGTTCCTCTTCCATATGATGGTGGATCCATTATTATTGCCTCATATGTATTTCCTCTTCTTATTTCTCTTTCTACAAATTTAATTACATCATCTACTATATATCTAACGTTTTTATCACTTAAATTTGATGAATTAACATTTTCTTTAGCCCAATTAACCATTCCTTTCGAAGAATCTACATGACATACACTAGCACCTGCATAAAGACATGCCACTGTGGCACCTCCTGTATATGCAAAAAGATTTAATACTTTTATATTCCTTTTTGAATTTTTTATTTTATCTATCATATAATCCCAGTTAACTGCTTGTTCTGGAAAAATGCCTGTATGTTTAAAACTCATTGGTTTAATATTAAAAGTTAATTCTTTGTATTTTATTTGCCAATTATCTTTTAATTTAGTTTTATATTCCCAATGTCCTCCACCTTTATTACTTCTATGATATATAGCATCATATTTACCAAACGATAAATCGTTACTCCATATTATTTGTGGATCTGGTCTTACTAGGGTATATTCTCCCCATTTTTCTTTTTTCATTCCGTCTTTTGTTAGTAATAATTCATAATCTAACCATTCATTTGCTATTTTCATTTTACACCTACTTTAATTCTTCTAATCTTACACTAACTAATTTAGACACACCTGATTCTTGCATAGTTATTCCGTATAATACTTTTGCATATTCCATGGTTTTCTTTTTGTGTGTAACTATTATAAATTGTGTTTTATCTTCCATTTTCTTAACAAATTTACCAAATATATCAACATTTGCTTCATCTAAAGGTGCTTCTACTTCATCTAATATGGAAAAAGGTACTGGTTTTACTCTTAATATTGCAAATAATAATGCAATTGCTGTTAATGCTTTTTCTCCTCCACTTAAAAGTGAAATAGATGTTAATTTTTTACCTGGTGGCAGTGCTTCTATTTCTATACCAGTTTCTAACATATCTTCTTCGTTAGTTAACTTTAATTTAGCATCTCCTCCATTAAATAATTCTTTAAATACATTTTTAAATTCTATTTGTATTTTATTAATTCAGTATTTATCAGTTTGGCTACTTTTATCGGGATACGTGTCATGCATTTCCAACGTAAGGAGTTTGTGGATAAGGAGCGTGAGAAATTGGTAAAGAAATATATTATTTTTATTACTTTGGCTACGATGTGTCCTGCTGTTTATCTGACTTATGGCATTGTAAAAAGTACTATTTATGAAGCTTCTGCCAACAACTTTATCAACGAGGAGCTGAATTTTAATAATACCCAAGTAATAGACCGGAAGATTTCTTTCGAGAAGAAGGAAATACGTGTTGTGCTAATAGGCAATGAGGTTTCGGAAACAGAAATAGCAACCGCAAGGGATAACTTGAAACTTTTTAATCTGGCAGGAACCAAACTGGTTGTTCTTCAAGGAATGAATAATGATGCGATGGATATTGGCAGTATAAAGGCGCAAGTGATGGAGGACTTTTATAAGAATAGTGAGAAACGTTTGCTGGAGCAGCAGGAAAAGATTAAGTCTTTGGAAAACGAACTTAATGTATATGCCGCATACAATACCGTAGATAAAAAGATAATTCCCGAACTTAAAGTACTTTATCCTGCAGCAGAAGCTATAGCCATGGCGAAGACTGTGGAATTGCAGGTAGACTCAACCCAAACGGACACATTGACAATAGTCTTGATGAAATTCAGTAAAAAACCTGTAGGAAAAGAACAGGAAAAGATTTCCGAATGGTTGAAGGCACGTGTCGGGGCGAAAAAACTTAAATTAATTGTAGAATAAAACCATGAAAAAACTACTATTGCTGCTGTCTTTCCTGCCTTTATGTATATGGGGTAATGAGGGAATGTGGCTTCCTTGTTGCCTTAGCAAACAAACTCAACAAGTGATGAAAGAAATGGGATTGGAACTTTCATCTGAACAATTGTATAATCCCGGAGGAAAAGCATTGGCTAATGCTGTTGTTAGTTTTGGAGGTTTTTGCTCGGGGGTTGTTGTATCTCCGGATGGCTTGGTTTTTACTAACCACCATTGTGGGTATGATGCCATTCAGCAGCATAGTTCTGTGGAGCATGATTATTTGCGAGATGGTTTTGTAGCCGACTCCTTAAGTAAGGAGCTTCCTAATCCGGATTTATTTGTCAGTTTTCTGATACGCACAGAGGATGTGACGGAGCGTGTGTTGCAAGCTATTCCAGTCGGAACAAAGGAAAATGACCGTGCACTGATTGTAGATTCTATTTCCACATTGATTGCTCAGGAAGCTGTGGCGAATGATACGTTGCTGCGTGCTGAGATAACTCCTTTTTATGGTGGCAATGAGTTTTATCTATCTGTGTATAA
>ENA-OOSI01000169-OOSI01000169.1-human-gut-metagenome-genome-assembly--contig:-NODE-169-length-21152-cov-2.429540_pt1 | contig 21152 bp, 19 predicted proteins | sample MGYA00241171_ERZ501200 | MGnify/ENA primary metagenome ERZ501200 (study PRJEB25962, sample SAMEA2042554) | human gut metagenome | biome: human gut; feature: human-associated habitat; material: faeces...
TATTAGTTCATTATCAATTAAAATAATTATGAACAATTTATATTATACGAGGAGGGATAGCATGCATAATTTTAAAATAGATGATGAGATAGTAAAAGCGTATATTAACAAAGAACCGCTCGATCAATATCATAGTGATAAACTATTTCTATTTTCAAACGGAATAGAAAAAGAACATGAAAGTATGTTTACTATCCCGAAAGAAGATTTATCAAGAGAAGTAGCAAGTTTATATAAAGAAGTAATTGATAAACTTAGTAACTTTTGTTTTTCTAATGAAAAAAGATTCGAAAAATTTTTAGGCGATACTTCTGAAATGGAAGATAAAATTATAATTAAACTTGTTGTGGGCTTTCCTAATAATGTAAAAAAATTATTTAAAAGTTCCGATGATGATAAAATTCATATTATCTTTGATTTATACAATTATGTTTCTTCGATGAGAGATGCATCTATCGATGATATGATGGAAGATATCTATGATTATTTAGGGTATGCGATATGCTTATTAATCCTCGATTCAAGGGGTAGTACTGAAGAAGAAGGCCAATTAGCAATATTGAACCACGCGATTTTTAGCGCTAGTTATGCATACTATATAAGTTGTTCGGAACATCTAGATTATATGCGAGAAGCTAATGTTTATGAAATGTGGTTGTATTTAGAATACGATACTTTAAAAAGAATTAGTCATTCAAAACGCAAAAAGAATCAAATCGCTGATAATTATTTAGGAGTAGTTTTTCAAACGAATCCGGAAATGATTATTATCGGTGTGTCTGGCAAAACATATTTAGAAAATATGAATGAAGATGATGCTTATAAACTTTTCCTAGAAGGATCAACTAAATTTGTAAATTGTGTTGAAAAAAGTAGTCATTTAGAAAGAAGTAATGCTTTATCATTTGTTTATATGGTTTTAAACGCGCTTCTTCCTTTAACAGTCATTGGTTTTATAATATGGGGTATTATAACAACCATAAAAGGTGAATATACACTTAGTTTTAAAATAGCTCCACTAATTATAGCCTTATTAGAAGGAGTAAGAGAATTAATTAGATATAAACTTAAATACTCAAATATTTTAAAGTTAATAATATATTTGGCATGTATTATAATAGTTACTATCTTATATACATTATTTGTAGTTTTATAAGTTATAATAATATAAAAAGGTCTGTATCATAAAGAATGTTTGAAGGTTTATCGCGTTTATGATATATGCCTTTTTTGTTCATCTTTTTAAAAAACCTAGGACATTTTTTTCTTTTGCCTAACCCTTGCAAAAAAACAATAATTTCGTTATAATATTATAGTGAAAGAGGTGCGCTATGAGTCAAAATACAACAATTATCGATCACCCTTTGATAAGACATAAATTATCAAAAGTACGTGATAAAAATACCAATACAAAAGATTTTAGAGAATTAATATCAGAAATAGGTGGTTTGATGGCTTACGAAATAACTCGTAATCTTGAAACTGTTCCTAAAATGATTGAAACTCCTATCGCGACAGCTCAGGTAGAAGTATTAGCTAAAGATATTGTAATCGTTCCTATTTTAAGAGCTGGTTTAGGTATGGTAGATGGTATTACTAATTTGATACCGAATGCGAAAGTTGGACATATTGGTCTTTACCGTGATGAAGAAACTTTAGAACCGCATACATATTATGCTAAATTTCCTAAAGAATTAAGTAAGGCAACAGTTTTATTAGTTGATCCGATGCTCGCAACAGGTGGTAGTGCACTTGCGGCTATAGATATTTTAAAAGCACATGGTGCTACGAATATCATATACGTTGGTTTAGTTGGTACTCCTATTGGAATAAAACTTCTTAATGATAAACATCCAGATGTATCGATATACTTAGCAGCTAAAGATGAAGTATTAAATGAAAATGGTTATATTGTGCCAGGACTTGGTGATTGTGGCGATCGTATCTTTGGTACAAAATAACTGTAAACTAAAAATTAAAAAAATTCTAAAATGAAAAGGAGTGATTACGATGAAATCAAAATACGATGTTATAATAGTTGGGGCAGGTCCTACAGGAATTTTTGCTTCATATGAACTTATGAAAAAATGCCCTAATTTAAGCGTTCTTCTAGTAGATAAAGGCCATAACATATACGATCGTAATTGTCCTATTTTAAATAAATTAGTTGACAAGTGTCCTCTTAATAAAGATGGTTATGCTGCATGTAAACCAAGTTGTTCCATGACAAGTGGTTTTGGTGGATGTGGAGCTTATTCTGATGGTAAGTTCAATATTACTACGGAATTTGGTGGTTGGATGGGAGACTATGTTTCAAGTGAAGAGTTACTTGATTTAATCCGTTATGTCGATGAGATCAATTTAAAACATGGTGCTCCTTTAGAAGTTACAAATCCTCATACCAAAGAGGTTCGTGACATTGAACGTCGGGGAATAAGTGTTGGTTTAAAACTTCTTAGAAGTGAAGTACGTCATTTGGGGACAGAAGTCAATTTACAAGTTTTAAAAAATATTTATGAAGAGATGAAACCTCATATAGATTATTTATTTAAAACAAGTGTTTCCGATATTATTGTTGAAGATAACACCATAAAAGGAATAGTATTACGAAGTGGTGAAAAAATATATAGTGATTACGTTGTCTTAGGTGTTGGTCGTCCAGGCTCGGCTTGGCTTATGGATGTTTTACAAAAACACAATATTAAATTTAAAAACAATCGTGTTGATGTCGGTGTTCGAGTAGAAACTAATGATATCATTATGGATGAAATCAATGAGTATTTGTACGAAGGTAAATTCATTTATAATACGAGTGTAGGGACGACTGTGCGAACATTTTGTTCGAACCCAAGTGGACATGTTGTTGTTGAAAATCACCATGGCATTATGGTTTGTAATGGTCATGCCTATAGTGATCAAAAATTAGGAAGCAACAATACGAATTTTGCATTGCTCGTTTCACAAGAGTTTGACGAACCTTTTAATGATCCAAATAGCTTTGCAGAAGAAATCTCTCGCCTTGCCAATAAACTTAGCAATGGTGGAGTTATTGTTCAAAAATATGGTGATATAAAAAAAGGTCGCCGTTCTACACAAAAGCGCATTGAAGAAGGCTTCGTTAAACCTACTTTGAAAGAAGCTTGTCCGGGTGATTTAGGATTAGTGTTGCCATATAATGTAATGAAATCGCTAATAGAGATGGTGGAAGCCTTAAATTACGTAACACCAGGTATCGCTAGTGATCATACATTATTTTATGGGGTAGAAGCAAAATTTTATAGTGATAGACCTGTCGTTGATAATAAATTTGAAACTACTATAAAAAACTTGTATGTCGGTGGCGATGGCGCTGGCATTACAAGAGGACTCGCTCAAGCTGGTGCGAATGGAGTTAAAATAGCTAGAAGTATTAAAGAAAAAGTTGATAATGAAGAGGTTAAACATGATAAACATTAATGATGATATTTTGGAAGTTTTAATTTCTAGTGAAGATTTAACAAATCGTTGTAAAGAAATAGCTGAAGAAATAAATGAAGAATATCAAGATAAAGACCCTGTTTTGGTTTGCCTCTTAAAGGGGAGCATCCCATTTCTAGCAGAATTATTAAAATATATTACAATTCCAATGGAATTTGAATGTATGAGAGTATCTAGTTATCATGGTACAAAATCAAGTGGTATTGTGAATATATCGGCAGAGTTTTCGACACCATTAAAAAAACGTGATGTAATAATAGTCGAAGATATAGTTGATAGTGGGCGCACGATAGCAGAAGTAACAAAAATTTTTAAAGCAAGTGAAGTGAATTCTATTGTTGTTGCGACTCTTTTAGATAAACCTGAGATGCGACTTGTCGAAGGAATACATCCCAAATATATTGGCTTCGAAGTCCCAAATAAGTTTGTAGTTGGTTTTGGTTTAGATTATAATCAAAAATACCGTAATCTTCCATATATTGGTGTATTAAAACCTGAGATTTACGAAAAATAGAAATAGTTCATTAATAAAATAAAAAGGATATCAAAAATGACACGATAACTGTATCACTTTTGGTATCCTTTATTTATTTACTATTTCCATCTTCATCATAAAGATTATATGGAGGAAGACTAGCTTTTTCTTTATGGTTAATTAAATCAAGCATTTTAGTTACCAAGACGTCAACCGCAATCATATTTTTCCCGCCCTCAGGAACAATTATGTCGGCATAACGTTTAGATGGTTCAACAAAAGTTTCATGCATTGGTCGAACTGTAGCCATGTACTGGTTTACAACAGATTCTAAAGTTCTTCCACGATTTTCAATGTCTCTTCTAAGACGACGAATAAAACGTACATCATCAGCCGTGTCAACGTAAATTTTCATTTGAAACATTTTACGAAGTTCTGGTATGGCGAAAAGCATAATACCTTCAACGATTATAATGTCACATGGTTCAATTGTTTCAGTAATATTTGAACGCACATAATTGACAAAGTCATATGTGGGTTTTTCAATAGCTTCGCCACGTTTAAGTTTGTTTAGATGACTAATTAAAAGCTTTGAGTCATACGAGTCAGGGTGGTCAAAGTTAATTTTTCGACGTTCTTCCATGGGAAGATCTGCAGCGTCTTTATAGTAGTCGTCTAATCTAATAAGTGCTACAGTTCCGGTTGAAGCCGTACTTTCATAAAGTTTTTTAGCGATTGTTGTTTTGCCTGATGCAGTTCCACCTGCAATACCGATGATAGTTGTTTTCATAATGTTCTTGCCTCATTAATAATTATGTTTGTAATATTATAGCACAAAATGTTAAAAAAAGCATTAATATAGTAAAGTTTTAGTTAAGGCATATATCTTGAAAAATAAAAATCATCATGTTAAAATAATAATAGGTGAATAAAATGATAAAAAAAGAAATAGAAAAAATCGCGAAAGAATGCGAATTAAAAGGTTATGCTTTAGTAACGTATGATGAAGGCTGTTACACTTCCTTTTATGGTGGATTCGCAACAGAATCAAAGAAAACTGATAAGAATACTATTTACAGAATTGCTTCAATCTCTAAAATCATTGTTGCTTTAGGCATAATGAAATTATGGGAGGAAGGAAAAGTATCACTTGATGAGGATATTAGTACTTACTTAGGTTTTGAAATTAGAAATCCTAATTTTAAAAATACACCAATTACATTAAGAATGTTAATGACTCAAACATCGAGTATCACCGATGGCTTTGATGATGAAGAAATGACCAATGAAACTCGTATCGATGGCTATAATGGTGTTAACGGAACTAACTTAAAGGTGAGCCTTGAAGACTTGTTAGTACCAAATAATACGCCCTATTATTCAACCTTGACATATGCCAATTATAAACCAGGTTCAGAGTTTTGTTACAGCAACTTTGGTTGTGGAATTCTCGCGTGTATAATTGAAAAAGTATCTAATGAGAATTATAATGAATATATAAGAAAAAATATCTTTGAACCTTTAAATATTAATGCCTCATTTATACCATCAATTTTAAAATTAGCCCGTTATCATAACGGGGAAGGATTTATTGCTTCGACCTACACAAATGGTGTTCTTACAAGAAGTGAAGATTTGTTTCTTAAAAACGAGTACCCTATCTTTCCTTGTGGTACATCATTTAGAGGACCAGCAGGAGGTTGTTTCATAAACGCTGAAGATTTAGCACGGTTAATGGGGATGCTAATTGAAAATAGCGGCGTTATATTAAAGATGCAAACTATCAAAGAAATGGAAAAAATCAATTGGCAAATCTCTGAAGAACGTCGTCTAAGTGACTTAAATCGTTACGGATCATATAATGCCAAAGGTTTACAATTAGCCATTTTAAACCGTGACAATCATATATTGTATGGACATACTGGAAGCGCCTATGGTCTAAGAAGTATTATGATGTTTGACCCTGTTATTAAAAAAGGTTTAGTATTTTTAACTAATGGAGGAAATTATCATACAGCCCCTTCAGGTTTAACGGATTGCCTGGAAAAAGTATTATCACTTTGGGAGAGCGAAAATTATGAAAAATAATTTTTTAAAACGTCTTATCCTTTTCATATCAATAATAACTATTGGACTAGTTTTAACAGGATGTATTAATACTTCCGATAAAGTAAAACTTCCTAATTTAGAAGGTATGTCAAGAGCAGAAATCAAAACAGAAATGGATAAATTAGGACTTGATTATGTATTCTATTTTGAAAAGAGAATGTATCAAGATGATAGTGAATTTGATCAATTTGTGTCATATGAACACTATAAAGCGGGAAATTATGTTGACAAAAATGAACAAATATACATTTATACGACCGCGCTTTCTTTTACATATCGTATCAGCGATAAAGTTACGCTTGATGTTGAATATGAAAATAAAAATTTTATTAAGGATGGTATCGGTAAAGTAACACTAGCAAGAACGATAGATGGTGATACCGCGCATTTTTATTGTGATGGCGTCTATATTAAAGTCCGCTTTTTAGGAATAGATACACCTGAATCGACGCTGAAAAAACAAGCGTGGGGAAAAGCAGCTTCTGACTATACTAAAAATATCTTACAAAATGCAAAAGAGATAGTTTTAGAAAGTGAAGGTGCAAGAACGGATGTATATGAGAGATACTTAGCTTTTGTTTGGGCCGATGGTGTTTTATTAAATCTTCAATTAGTTGAAAATGCTTATACTACTGCTAGTATGTCCTCAAATAAAAAGTATGGCAGCATTTTTTTAGAAGCAGCTGTTCAGGCAAGTAAAACAGGACGAAGAATATATGGGGAAATAGACCCAGAATACGATTATGTAAATAAACGTTTCAAATAAAAAAAACCTCACCTTGAACTAAATGTAAAAACATTTAGCAAGATGAGGCTTTTATTTATTTATAGACCTTCTTTAAAAAGAATAATAGCGACTGCTACTTGTACAGCAAAGAATACAATATTAATTAACATGAAATACCAATGTTTGGTTTTATGATGAAAGCGTAACATGCCGAGGTATCCACCGGCTGCACCGCCAAAAATAGAAAATAGTAAAAGGGTGACTTCTTTAATACGCCACTTTCCTTTAGTAGCTTTTCTTTTGTCCACATAGTACAACATAAAAGTAGTAAAGGACATAAGTATGATGTACGTTAAATAAATATAAGACCAAAACATTATTTTTCACTCTCTTTCTTTTTAATCAGAATATCTACCCCTGTTAGATAATCAATAATAGGGGGATATTTTTTTTCAATTTGTATACCATTAGTTTTAAAATAATCAAGGGTTATGCTTTTTCTTCCTCCATTTAAAGATAATTCATAATAATTAGCAAGCAGAGAAGCATCTAGAATAAAAACATCTTTAGTATCATTAAACATTATCAGTAAGAAAGCTATCCCGCCATGACGCGCGATAAGGGACAAATGATTAATTTGGTGGGGATAGATGTTTTGTAGGGGAAAGCTTTTGCCGTTGCACGACTTTGCCTCAAAATCGATGTGGTACCCTTTATATATTCCATTGTAGTCGGTAGTCGAAGGTACTTTATAAAAAGCTTCAGTAATTTTGGCTTGATGACGACTGGGATAGTCAACTTTAGTAATTTGAATAGGGATAGGCTTTTTGTGAATTATGGCGTAATCGCTTTTTAAATAAAAATCATTACTACTATTAATCATATCTTCAAAAGTCATTCCCAAGTGCGCTTTATTTAGATTATGAAGTTTTATTTTATTTTCAGTTGGTATTTTAGATGTATCGTTTTTAGAACCATTTGGATATTTTATCATATAATTATACCTCTAGCAAACTAACCATATTATATCATTAATTGTGCTTTCAATCAAGAAATTAATATCACAAACGTTTACAAAAGAAACTCGCTGAATGGTTGACAAAAGTTACCTTTTATTGTATAATAGTTTAGTAGGAAATTATAAATAATAATAATTACATACATAAAATAAATAAATTTAAAACAAAAGAAAGGAAAAGAATTATGGAAAAAACACTAGCAATTCTTTTCGGTATTCTCTTTGTTATCGCCTTAGGCGCTCTTTTTGTAGTATGGTTTATAGCTTCAAATCGTGGAAAAAACCAAGGTAAAGAAGAAGTTGAAGAAAAATATCGTCAACTAAATAAAGATGCTGACAAAATTATTTCTGATGCAAAAGCTGCTTCAGAAGCTGAACGTAAACAAATGATTATTGAAGCAAAAGCTGAAATTAATACTTTGCGTCAAGCTAATGATAAAGAAATGCGTGAGCATAAAGCAGAACTTGCTGAACTAGAGAAAAAAGTAGCCCAACGTGAAGAACGTTTAGACACTCGTTCTGTTTCACTTGATAAACGTGAAGATAGTCTAATTATTAAAGAAAATAAATTGGAAGATCAAAAAACTGCTTTAGAAGTGCGTAGTAACAAAGTAGAAGAACTAATTGCCGAACAAGAAAATCGCTTATTAGAAATTTCGGGATTAACTACTTCCGAAGCTAAAGAAATTGTCTTCAAAAAAGTAGAAGATGAAATGTCAACAGAAATAGCTGTTTACATTAAAGAAGAAGAAGAAAAAGCAAAGTGGGAAGCTACAAGAAAATCACAAACTATTCTTGCAAATGCTATCCAACAATATGCTAATGAAACTGTTCAAGAAAAAACAGTATCAGTAGTAGCTTTGCCTAATGATGAAATGAAAGGTCGCATTATTGGCCGTGAAGGAAGAAATATTAGAGCTATTGAAGCAGTTACAGGGGTAGATTTGATAATTGATGATACACCAGATTCTGTTGTTATTTCTTGTTTCGATCCAATAAGAAGAGAAACAGCAAGACGTACACTCGAGATACTAGTTAATGATGGCCGTATTCAACCACCTCGTATTGAGGAAGTTTTCAGTAAATGTCAAAAAGAACTTGAAAATGAACTTCGTGAAGAAGGTGAAAAAGCCGTTTTCGAAACAGGTGTTGGGAAAGTTCATCCAGAGTTAATCAAAATTATAGGTCGTCTATATTTTAGAACTAGTTATGGTCAAAATGCTCTTCAACATTCTAAAGAGGTTGCTTTCCTTGCGGGGAAATTAGCTGCAGAAATTGGTGAAGATGAAATCCTTGCCCGTCGTGCTGGTTTACTACATGATATAGGTAAAGCAAGTGACCATGAAGTTGAAGGAAGCCATGTTGATATTGGTGTTGAAATCGCTACAAAGTTTAGAGAAAATCCAACAGTAATAGATGCAATTGCTTCTCACCATGGTGATAAAGATGCTACAACTGTTATTGCTCATTTGGTTGCCGCTGCAGATACTCTTTCAGCTGCAAGACCAGGTGCAAGAAGTGAATCATTAGATAATTATATTAAACGCCTTCAACAACTCGAAGATTTATCGAATGAATTCAAAGGTGTTGATAAAACATATGCGCTTCAAGCAGGTCGTGAGGTTAGAGTAATTGTCAAGCCAGAAGATATTAGTGATGCAGATGCCGCAAAACTTGCACGCGATATTAAGAAAAAAATTGAAACAACGATGAACTATCCTGGTACAATTAAAGTAACAGTTATTAGAGAAGTTCGAGTTCAAGAAGTAGCTCGCTAGAAAAGGAAAAATAGAATGCGAATCTTATTGATAGGCGACGTTTTCAGCAATGTCGGCCGCAGTATGCTTCAAAACAATTTAAAACAAATAAAAGATGATTATGGAATTAATTTTACAATCATCAATGGTGAAAACATTGCTCATGGTAACGGAATCACTAAAAAGTATTATGATTTTCTTTTATCACTTGGAACATCGGTTGTTACCTTAGGTAATCATGGCTTTTCAAATACGGAAATTTTCTGTTGGATAAACGATGTTAAAAATCTTGTTAGACCCCTAAATTATGGTGAAAATGTACCAGGAACTGGGTATGTTACAATCAATTATAATGGTGTAAAGATTACTGTTTTCCAAGTGCTTGGTAGAACTTTCGATAATACATCGCTTGATTGCCCTTTTAAGGTAACTGAAGAATTATTAAAAAAGGTGGATAGCGATATCTACATTTGTGATTTTCATGGTGAAGCAACAAGCGAAAAAATTGCTTATGCCCTTCACTTTGATGGTAGAGTTAACATAATAGTTGGTACCCACACACATGTGCAGACTAACGATGCAATGGTTCTTCCTAAAGGTACTGCGTATATGACAGATCTTGGCATGACAGGAGCGTTAGATGGAGTTATTGGTGTTGAACCTAACTGCATCATAAAGCGTTTTTTAACAGGACTTCCAAGTCGTCACGATCCGATGGAGACAGGTCGAAAGCAACTTTGTGGATTAGTTGTAGAAATTAATGAACATACACATAAAGTGACACATACTGACATCATCCGTATAGTACAATAGTAATGCAATAGTACTTTTACTAAAAGTGGTTGTTTTAGTAAAAATATTATGAGTTATACTAGGAGGCTATAATTATGGAAGTATTAAAAGTTTCATCAAAATCAAAACCAAATTCTGTTGCAGGTGCGCTAGCAAACGCTTTTCGCGACAAAAATGTCGTTGAAATTCAAGCTATTGGAGCTGGTTCGCTTAATCAAGCTATCAAAGCCATTGCTATTGCCCGGGGCTATGTTGCTCCTTCTGGAAAAGATTTGATTTGTGTTCCAGCTTTTTCAGACATTATCATTGATGGTGAAGAGCGAACAGCCATCAAATTAATTGTAGAAGCTCGTAAATAGTTGGCCCAGGCCAACTATTTTGTTTAAGGAGAGTAAAATATGAACCATTTACCAATGTTAGAAACTAAAAGATTAGTTTTAAGGGATATTTCAATTCTTGATGCTCCCGATATGTATGAATATGCGACAGACTATGATATTGGTCCTTTAGCCGGATGGGCACCTCATCGTTCAATTCAAGAAACGATAGGAACTATTGGTATGTTTTTGGACTCTAAAAAAAGAGGAGAACCAGGAGTTTTTGCAGTAGTCTTGAAAGAAAATAACAAAATGATTGGTACAATAGAACTATATAACTATGTGCCAGGATTTAAAGCCGAACTTGGTTATGCTCTATCCAAAGCATATTGGGGAAGAGGAATAATCCCAGAGGCAGCTGAGGCAATAATTAATTGGGGATTTGTTACTTTAGGACTTAAAAGAATCGAAATAGCTACTTTTGTTGACAATTATCGTTCAAAAAGAGTGTGTGAAAAATTAGGATTCACAGAAGAAGGGGTTGCTCGTAAGGGCTATTTAAGATATGATGGTATCATCTTTGATAAAGTAATTTATGGAATGACGGATACGGAGTATTTTAATAAAACGAAAAATTTAAAATAAATAATAAAAATAAAATAAATAGAAAGAAATGTAGTATGAATAAAACAAAGGATTATAGTAAATATTTTAGTCCATCGATGAAAGATGCGAGAAAAAGAAAAGGTATAGAAGTTCAAGTTATAGACTATAAATTAGATGAGGATAAAAAACATCTTGGAGATGGTTTAAAATACCATTTAAAAACGTATGGCTGTCAAGGAAATCTTGCTGATAGTGAAAAACTTGCAGGTATGTTAGAACAAATGGGATATACAGAAACTATGGATGATAATAGTGCCGATGTTATAATTTTTAATACCTGCGCTATAAGAGCCAATGCGGAAAATCGTGTTTTTGGAGAACTCGGTCGTATTAAAGGTCTTAAGAAAAAACGTCCAAATTTAGTGTTTGGACTTTGTGGATGTATGATGCAAGAAGAAGAAACGGTTGAGATGATTCGAAAGAAATATCCATATGTTGATTTAATCTTTGGAACACACAATATCGCCAATCTTCCAGAATATATAGCTGAAATAGTTAACAATGATTATAACAAGCGCGTCGCCGAAGTATTTTCAGTAGAAGGGGACATTTATGAAGGTGTCCCACAAAAACGAGATCATCCGTATAAAGCGTGGGTTAATATCATGTATGGGTGTGATGAATTTTGTACCTATTGTATAGTTCCTTATACAAGGGGAAAAGAACGTTCACGTGAAAAAGAAGCCATCATTGAAGAAGTTGAAAAACTTGTTGAAGAAGGTTACCAAGAAGTTACTTTACTCGGTCAAAATGTTAATGCCTATGGTAAGGATTTTGTTGATATCAATTATACATTTGCTGATTTATTACGTGACTTACAAAAAACGGCTATTAAAAGAATTCGTTTCACCACATCCCATCCTCGCGATCTTGATGATGAAACAATTAAAGTAATGGCATCAGGTGGAAACATTATGCCAAGTCTCCATCTACCAGTGCAATCAGGCAGTAATGAAATCTTAAAAAAAATGAATCGTAAATATACTAAAGAAGAGTATTTAGAAAAAATCAAAAAGCTAAAGACGCTAATACCAGGAATTAGTATTACGACGGATATTATTGTTGCCTTCCCTGGTGAAACAGAATCTGATTTTGAAGAAACACTTTCTTTAGTTAGAGAAGTCGAATTTGAAGGAGCATATACTTTTATATATTCACCAAGAGAAGGAACACCAGCAGCTAAATATCCTAATCCTTTAACAGAAGATGAAAAAAAAGCAAGATTGTTGACGCTTAACCAAGTTGTCAATGAATACTACTTAAAAGGTAATAAACGTTTTGAAAACCAAGTAGTAGAAGTTTTAGTAGAAGGAGTTAGCAAAAACAACAAAAATATGATGTGCGGTTATTCTGCTCATAATAAACTTGTTAATTTTAAAGGTTCTAATGAATTAGTTGGTAAGATTGTCAAAATTAAAGTGACAAGGGCCTATAGTTGGCATCTCTTCGGGGAACTTTGTGAAGAAAATAATTAATCGCTTTACTCTTCAAATGATTGCGGTTGCGGCAATGACAATCGATCATATAGGAGTTATTTTCGTCCCTTATGGCACACCACTATTTTTTGTTTTAAGAGCTATAGGGCGAATTGCCTTCCCTCTTTTTGCGTTTATGCTTGTTGAAGGTTTTAATCATACAAGAAATGTTGTTAAATATCTTTTACGAATAGCATGCATAGGTTTAGTAATTGAAATAGCTTTTGACATAGGAATGTTATTTATTGATGGCTTAGAAAAAATTCAAATGAATGTGTTTATAACACTTACAATTGGATTGTTAACAATAGCGCTATTAAAAAGCAAAAAATGGTATTTTAAATTACTCGCTATTATTCCTATAACTTATGTGGCTATAACGGATATTTTTATAAATTACGTTACTATTGGTAATTATCAATTTCCACTAAGCATAGAGTATGGTTTGTATGGTTTAACAATAATTCTATTATTCGCATTTACGAGCGATATAAAAAAACGTTTTATGGGTTTAATCTTTATAAATACAATATTCGTATCACCAGGATTCTTATCCTTAACAGATATTAATTATAATTTTATTCATCACTATTTACAATACTTTAGTATTATTTTAATAATACCAATATATCTATATAATGGTAAAGTAGGAATCAAACTTCCAAAACTCTTTACTTATTTATATTATCCTGTTCATATGTTAATCTTATATGGGATATTTATATTAACAGAATTATTTTAGGTGCCAAGAATAACTTGGCACTTTTTTATTGATTTTAGTTTGTAGTTATTTTCGTAGAAAAACAAAATTAAAAAAGGTGGTTAAACCACCTTTTTATAAAAGAATTTTTATTTATCAATAATGATATTTCTTTGTTTACGAATAGCAAAATTTATTGTTTGTTTACTTGTACTAGATTTTTTACAAATATCATTTAGTAAACATGTTCCATTGTTATCGTATATTGAATATAATATGATTGATGTACTATCAGAAATACCCATTCTTAGTGATGCGGCATGGTATAACGATTCCATTTCTGTAGTGAGGTAGTTAATACGGTGTACTTCATTAATGTGATTATTATTAAGATTTGTGTCTATTGTTTTTATTATATCCTCCATATATATTATTATAGTACGAAATCGTACAAAAGTCAGCGAAAAGGCTGAGTTATATTTTTACTGATTTTGTTTATCATTCATAAAAGTTATTAAAAAAACATAAAATGTGGTGTCACCAGATTATCGCCTTTTGAATATACATATACTAAAGGAGGGATATAATGAGCGAAATTCGCGAAATTGTTACACGTGCCGTTGTCGCAAAAGGTAAAAAACTAATAAGACTTAAAGAAGTAATCACTCCAAGTAGCGATGCCTTTAGTGTTTTAGGATGTTGGGTAATCAACCATGAATTTGAAGCAACCCTTAATGGAAAAGCCGTAGAAGTAAAAGGTAACTTTGAAGTAGATGTGTGGTATTCCTATGATGATAATACTAAAACAGATGTTGCAAGAAGTGTAAATGAATATCAAGAAACAATAAAAGTTCGTGAAATAATTTGTGATAATATTAGTGAACATTGCGATGTTGCGGTTAGAATTCAACAACCACCTAGATGTACAAATGCTAGAATAACCGAAGAAGGCATCGAAGTGGATGTCATTTTTGAAATGCTAGCGGAAGTAATTGGCGAAACAAAGATGATGGTGACCGTATTTGCTTGTAATGAAGCATATGATACCATCGATGATTTTGAAAATGAAATTAATGAAGATTTCATTGTAGATGAATAAATCGTTGGGTATCCAACGATTTTTTTAGGAGGGGGATTTATGAATTATCATATTGTTAGAGCTAATGAAACAATCGATAAGATTGCTAATAGTTATAATCTTTTAAAAGAAGAAATTATAGAAATTAATATGCATATTACTAATTGGGATCATTTAATCCCTGGGACTAGACTTAAACTTCCAGAAATTCCTGATGTATTAAAAGATGAATTAGATGCGGTAGAACCATTTATCGAAGATTATTATCCCAAAATTGATGTGAATAAATTTAAAGAAAATGCTGTTTACCAAGTTGATAATAATGTGCATCATGAAGAAGAAGTGTTAAAAGCAGAAACTGTGACTACAAATGTTGAAAGTAATGTTGAAGATGTAAAAACTACGAAACAAAAACAATCATATAAACCATATCCATATGGTTTTTATTACCCATATTATCCTTATTTCTACAATAATAAAAGAAAAAATGGTAAATTTCGAGGGAAAGGATAAAAGAAAAATAGTGGTGGTGCTAAAAGCACCCCTATTTTTTTTGAAAAGGCTTTCACATTGCTTTACAAAAGTACTATTTTATGATAGAATATGCATATAAAATGGGAGGTACATATGAAACATTTTAAAAAATATTTAGTGTTCTCACTTACCTTCGTAATTATGGCCGTTTTATTATTTGGTTGTAATTTCGGTAGTAATGAACCAACACTTAAAATTGATGTTGAAAGAAATATGATAGCTGGTAAATCTTACAGCTATGATGTTAATTTAGACGGAAATGGCTCAACATATGAATTATCTTTAAGTAAGGAAGGGATCGTTTCTATCGATGAAGAAACACATAAGATTAAAGCCCTTGCTGAAGGTAAAGTCGTTCTAACAGCCAAGAGTGATAAAGATGTGAAGAGTTCAGTATGGCTAAAAGTTAGCCCAGCACTAGAATATACAATAGAATATCACTTAAATGGCGGAGAAGCTAGTGACTTAGTAACTAGTTACAATACATTAAATGAAGGCATAACATTAGGAGTTCCAACAAAAGAAGGATATAACTTCGCAGGATGGTACACAAATGCTGAATATAATGGAGAAGTAGTAACAGAAATAAAAGCTGGTGAAGAAGGCGACAAAGTATTCTATGCAAAATGGGAAAAGATAATAGTAAATTATAAGGTTACTTTTGACGCATGTGGTGGAAAAGAAGTAAGCGAAATATTATTTACAGAATTAACAGAAGAATTTGCATTACCAACAACAACAAAAGAAGGATATAACTTCCTTGGCTGGTATGAAAATGAAGAAAGAATAGAAAAAGTAGCCCAAGGAACAGAAAGAAATATCAGTGTAGTTGCTAAATGGGAAGCAATAAAATACACAATCACATATGAATTAAATGGTGGTGTATTAGAAGGTGCTGTAAGTGAATATACAGTAGAAGATGAAGTAGTGTTAGCAGTACCAACAAAAGCAAAATATACATTTGTAGGATGGTATGAAACAGCAGACTTTAGCGGTGAAGCAATAACAAAGATAGAAGCAGGAACAGTAGGAGCTAAAACATTCTATGCAAAATGGGAATTAGCAGAAGTTAAATTAGCAACACCAGTAATAAGTGCTGAACTTGTAGGAGAAACATTAAAAGTAACATTCACAGCAGTAGAAAACGCAACAGGATATACACTATATGTTTACGATGGAACAGAAGAAGTATTAAAGGTTGAAAACTACGTAAGTGGTGCAGAAGTAACATTTAATTACAATGGAACATATCAAGTAAAAGTTCAAGCAATTGGTAATGGTAAAGAAGTTTTAGATTCTGATTTATCAGCTGCAGCATCTATCACTTACACTGTAAAAGGTATCGTGGTATCAGAAGACAGAACTGGTAACTATAAAACTATCAAAGAAGCATTTGATGCAGCCGTAGATGGTGATGTAATTAATATTAAAGCAGGTACATACGCACTTGACTTTGTGATTAATAAATCAGTTACATTTAAAGGTGTAGATAAAGACCAAGTAATCATTAAAGTAGCTGCAGGTGTACTAGGTAACGTGGCTGCAAGCGACATCACATTTGATTCAGTAACATTAACTGGTGATGGTGCAAATAAAGCAGGAAGATACTTCCAAGCATCAGCTGCAACTCAAAACTTCACAGTTAAGAATTCAAATATAAATGAGTTCAATACATTCGTTATTTTCCAAGTAGCTACAACAAATAAGATTGTAGTAACATTAGAAAATAATAAAATTGAAAGAGTTGGCCAATTCTTATTCTGGGTAACAGCAGGAATGGAAAAGATCAACTTTATCGGAAACACAGTAGAATCATGTGGAACAATCGCAAATACCGCAGCAGCATTATTCAGAGTAAGAAGCGGTTCAGTATATGCATATGGTAATACATTTACAGGTGATGTTACAGCGATAGCAGCTTTATTTGAAGCAGGAGTAAGCGGTGAAACATTCGAAGTAAAATATAACACATTCAAAAACGTAACAAAATTTGTTCGTGACAATGGTGGTAACCCAATCGTATTTGATAAGAACGTATACTTAAATGCTGATGGCACATTATTAACAGAAGTACCATCAACAATTACAGGTGCTGGCGTTAGTGCAGGTGAAGCAGTTAGTGAAGAAGAAAGAGCTGCTGCTTATGAAGCATTCTTAGAATTAGCTCATGAAGAAGAATATAAAGCTCTAGCTAAAGCACTAGATGACGCAATAACTGCATTACCAACAGATTTAAAATACGAAGATAAAGCAACTCTAGCTGCATTACGTGCTAAATATAACATTCTTCCTGAAGCTGCTAAAGCTAAAGTTACAAAACTTGCTGATTTAGAAGCTGCTGAAGAAAAAATGGAAACAGTAGAAGCTGAATATGTTGATTCATTAATTGAAGGATTACCTGAAAATCCTGTTTTATCTGATAAAGAAGCTGTAGTTTCCGTTCGTGCAATTTATGAAGGATTAAGTGAAACAGCTAAAGCTAAAGTTACAAAACTTGGTGTTTTAGAAAGTATTGAAGCTAAAATCAAGCATCTTGAAGAAACAACTGTTATTGAAGAATTTACAGTTAAATACGACTTAAACGGCGGTTTCTGGACAACGAGAGAATTAATGGTTGCTGATTTCTTAAATGACTATAATACTATCAATGGTATAACTAAAAAAGCTGATGAAATCTATAGTGCCGGAACTGGTCCAATGAAGAAAATGTTCTCTGATAAAGCTTTACTTGCAAAATGGACATGGTTACTTGAATACTTAAAATCATTATCTACACACGCTGAAGCAATTCCTCAATATGAAGCTTATATCGCAGGTAATGCTAGCGGTGTTAGCTTGCCATGGGCATTGCGTCAAGATATTCAAGGATTCTTAACTCAAACAAGATGTGCTAAATATTCTGGACTTGCAGCTATCAACTTCAGTGAACCTGATAAAGCAAATGGTTTCTGGGGCTATTATAAAGCAGCTAGTCAAAAAGAATTTACATATAACAAGTTCTTAGGTGAACTTCCTACTCCATATCGTTCATATTATAATTTCTTAGGATGGTATGATGAAGAAGGTAATAAAGTTACTGAAACAAATAAAACTATAAACTTAAAAGCTAATTGGGAAGCTATTGAATACGCAATCGATTATGAACTTAATGGTGGTTCATCAGATAAATTAGTATTAAGTTATACATATGACACTGATACATTCGCTTTAGTAGAACCTACAAAAGAAGGATATCTATTCTTAGGTTGGTTTACTAATCCAGAATTCACTGGTAATGCAGTTACAAAAATTGAAAAAGGATCACACGGCGATATGAAATTATATGCATCATGGCGTTCTAATTCATCATATGATGTTGAATACGTTCTTAATGGTGGTAACTGGGATTACGATTCACGTCAAGCTGTTATCGATGAATTATTCAAAGATTACAATGCTTACACTAATGGCTCTTATACAGAAGAAAATCTTCCAACAGGTGCGTGGGCTTTAATTAACTTCCATACATTCTTCTATTCAGGAACAAATAGTAAAAAGTGGGCATGGCTTGCTGATTATCTTGGTGAAGTTGGTTCATCAGCTAATAAACCTGGATGTGCAGCTTTAACAAAAGCAGCTGATTCCGTTTCATTTGAAAAATTAAATGGTAACTATAAATATGAAGTATCATACGAATTTAGAGCATTTATGCTTGGCACTAAGATGACTTCAAATAGTAATTATCCTACATCAGATTATAGTGACCCTGAACTTGCAAATGGTTTCTGGGATAAACTAAACGCAACGATGGAAACAAAATTCAACTATGAAGAAAATCAAGTACTTACTCTTCCTACACCTAAAAAACAATACCAAATCTTTAAAGGTTGGTGTAAGAATAGTGATTTAAGTGATGAACCTATTTACAACATAACTGTAACAGAAAACTTAAAATTATATGCTAAATTTGAAGATGCTGTAAAAGTAGAAAAAATTGAAATTGTTAATGGTGTTAGTGAATTAGTTCGTTATGAAACTTTACAATTAATTTGGAAAATTACTCCTAGTGATGCAAGTAACCAAACAGTTAAATTTAGATCAACTAATACGGATGTTTTAACAGTTGATACAAAAGGTTTTGTTACAGCTGTAACAGAAGGAACAGCTAAGATTATTATTCAATCACTTGCTGATTTAACAATAGTTGCAGAACTTGAAATAACAGTTTATACTCCTGACCGTATCGATTTATCTTACGATACAACTTCATACGTAGAACCTGACAAATCAATTTTAATCAATGCTGAATTCATTGGACGTAATGGCAATGATAAAGAATTTATTTGGAGTTCTTCAGATGACACTATCGCAACAGTTGAAGATGGTTTAGTAAAAGGCTTAAAAGAAGGTAACGTTGTTATCACTGTTAAACATAGTGGTACTGATCATAAAGCAGAAATTAATGTTAATGTAATCGATACTACTAAATTATCTGTAATTGAAAAATTCGCACTTGAACAACATAATTCAAATGTATTTACACGTTGGAATTTAGGTATTGGTGCTGGTGGCCCTGTTTACTATAAAGACATCATCGGAAGTGTAACTAAATTATTATGTAGCGAAGAATTAACTATTAATGATACATATCTAGCAAAAGGAAATCAAACTAAAGCAACTAGTGGTACAATGTCTAGCGTTGAATTTATCACTGTTCACTATACTGGTAATATGAGTAAGGGCGCTAACGCTCAAAGAAATGCTGAATACTTTACTAATGCTGGAAACGTTTCAATCCATTATACGACTGGTAATGATGGTATTTACCATTGCTTAGATAATACTAAAGGCGCATGGCATGCTGGCGATTCTGGCGGATATGATGCTTCTTGGGGTACAACAACTGCAGCAGGTGCATTTAAATGGACAGCAACAGGTGTTAAAGTTCAAGATGGAGATCCTCTATTCCCTGAATTTACAGTAACTGAAAATGCTAAATATGCGATCAATGGTCGTGAAACTACCATTACTATTCCTGATGGTACAAGTGCTGCAACAAAACGTAGTGCTGTTGCTGGAACAGGCAAGAGATGGATTAATAAACAAGGTTTACCATTCAAAGTAGTAAATGGTGAATATTATATGGGTTCAACTTGGTGGTGTTATACACAAGTTGCTGAAGGCCGTATTTGTGGTTTAGGCGGAAATCGTAACTCAGTAGGTATTGAATCTTGCGTAGACTTAGGTAGTGATTTATGGTACACATGGCAAAAAACTGCTAAATTAGTTGCTTACTTAATGGAAGATTTAAGCCTTGACATTACACGTGTTAGAGGTCACCATTTCTTCGCAGCTAAAGATTGTCCTCAACCAATGCTAGAAAATAATCTAGAAATATGGTGGGAATTCTTAGACTTAGTTGAAGCTGAATATGAATTTAGAACTACTTTCAAAGGATATACAGTTTCATTAAGTAGTGATTCAACAATAATCAACAATAAAGGCCGTGTTGTAAATCAACCTGACTTTACAACATCAGTAAGTTATACTTTGAATTTCACTAAAGATGGTAAGACTACATCTATCACTCTTTCAACAATGGTTCCAGGTATTTACGAAACTACAAAATAATAAAACAAAAAAGGTTTCTAGAAGTATTCTAGAAACCTTTTTTATTTATGCTTAAAAGAAAAATGTCGAACTTTGAAAAGGCTTTCATTTTGCTTTACAAAAATACCTTTTTATGGTAAAATGTGTGTATAAAATGGGAGGTACATATGAGACATTTTAAAAAATATTTTATGTTGACTTTCACTTTTATTTTAATGACCGTTTTATTATTTGGTTGTAGAATAGAAGGACCAGAGTCAACAATTAAAATTAGTGTTGAAAAAGAGCTTGTTGCAGGCCGTTCATATTCATATGAAATAGAAGTCGGCAAAAAAGCAGGAACTACTTATCAACTATCTTTAAGTAAGGAAGGAATCGTTTCTATTGATGAAGAAACACATAAGATTAAAGCCCTTGCTGAAGGTAAAGTCGTTCTAA
>ENA-OOSI01000172-OOSI01000172.1-human-gut-metagenome-genome-assembly--contig:-NODE-172-length-21017-cov-3.248450_pt1 | contig 21017 bp, 14 predicted proteins | sample MGYA00241171_ERZ501200 | MGnify/ENA primary metagenome ERZ501200 (study PRJEB25962, sample SAMEA2042554) | human gut metagenome | biome: human gut; feature: human-associated habitat; material: faeces...
CGCCTCCCACCGACAGGTTTCCCTCACATTCCCTGATGGTTTTCTCTATCATTCGGCTCTCCATCTCGTCGAGCGTCTGAACCTCTTCTAGGGGCTTCTCTCTTCTTTGCTGGTTTCCGCCGTCAATATCTTCGGCAGAAATCATTCCGCCATCAGATAGAATCACGGCTTTCTCGATGGCGTGCTGAAGTTCACGGATGTTGCCGTACCAAGGCAAACTGGTAAGTTTTTTCTCTGCTTCTTCCGAAAGACGGAGATTCATCTTATTATATAAATCGCCATATTGAAGGAGGAATCTTTCTGCCAATGGAACAATGTCTGTTTTTCTCTGTCTCAGGGCTGGCAATTCCAGATGGATGGTGTTGATGCGATAGAGCAGATCCTCTCTGAATTCGCCATCGTTTACCATCTGCTGCAGGTTGCGGTTGGTGGCGCAAACCAGTCGTACGTTGATGGGAATCTGCGTACTTCCGCCCACTCTTACGATGCTTCTGCGTTGCAGGGCGGTAAGGAGTTTTGCCTGAAGACCATAGGATAGGTTTCCTATCTCATCCAGGAAGATGGTACTGCCGTCGGCAAGCTCAAACTTGCCCGGTTTATCCACCTTGGCATCAGTAAAAGCGCCCTTCACATGACCGAAGAGTTCGCTCTCGAAAAGGGTTTCCGTAATGGCTCCCATATCCACAGGCAGCATCTTTTTTCCACATCTTGTGGATAAACGGTGTATTTCATTGGCTAACACCTCTTTACCTGTTCCGTTTTCGCCTGTAATGAGGATGTTTGCATCGGTTGCAGCAACCTTTTCCACAATGCTTCTCAAATTGTTCATAACTTCGCTATCTCCCCAATACATAGCACTTTGTGCATCTTTTCCACAAAGTTTTCCACCTTTTTTGCCAATAGCGTTATCCACAGCCTTGTTCTTATCCCTAGCCTCTACCAGCGTGCGGATCATCTTCTCGTTTTCAAAAGGCTTCACGATGAAGTCGGCGGCACCTTCCTTGATGCCTGTTACGGCAAGTTGGATGTCGGCATAGGCGGTAAAGAGCACCACCTCGGTTTTCGGGCTGAGGCTCTTGATTTCCCTGAGCCAGTACAGTCCCTCGTTTCCCGAATTGATTCCGCTGGAGAAGTTCATGTCGAGCAGCACCACGTCGGGATGCTCCTCTCTCAGCTTGGCTGGGATGGAGTTAGGGTTGGCGATGGTGATGATGCCATCGAATATGGGTTCCAGCAGCATCCTCACCGTAGTAAGAATGTTGCGGTTGTCATCAACAATCAATATTGTTCCTTGTTTCTTAATCATTGTTCGTTTTTTTTATTATCCTCTCTTAAAACCATGCACGTTTTCCAAGGGACTTTTCTTGAAACCCTGCACGTTTTTCAAGGGACTTTTTGTTCAGTTCTGCCACTTTTTCAAGGGACTTTCGTTTGCAAAGATATAAAATATCATAGAAAGTCGGTCCTGATTGTCTAATAATTAGACGAAAAAATGCAGATAAAGGCATCAAAAGTGGCAGGAAGAATATTTTTTGGTGAAAACAAATGGCAAGTTTCCCAATTATTTTTGTACTTTTGCAACATTATTTTAAAAATAGGCGTACCCGATTCTAGGGGGATGTTGTATTATGAACAAAGTAGAATCATAAAAACAAGAAAAAATGATGAAAAGAACGACTTCCCTTATACTGTGTCTTGTCTTGAGCATTTCCCTATTTGCTCAAAGCAGAGGTATGACCTTTCAGGTGCATAACGAAACGCTTACTTCCGTGTTGAAGAAGATTGAAAAGGCGGGCGAGAAGAATATCCTCTTTGCCTATCAGGCTACCGACCAATATTGCGTTACTGCCAATATCCAGGCTAAGCGCCAGAAGGAAGCCCTGGAGATGGTGCTGCAAGGGAAACCTTTCTCCTTCGTAGAGCACAATACCTATTTTGCCGTGCAATACACGGGCAAGACGACCCGGGTAGAACAGATCAAGGGCAGGGTAGTGGATGAGCACCAGAAGCCTCTGCCTTTTGCCAACGTGGTGTTGATTTCCTCCGTCAGCAAGGCTTATGTGGCCGGTTGTGTAACGGCAGAGGATGGAAGCTTCGTGCTTCCTTATGCCGATAAGGATGTGATGCTGAAGGTTTCTTTTGTGGGCTATAAGTCGCAGACCATGGCCTGCAAGCCTACCATGCACATCGGTCTGCATCCCGACACCCAGCAGCTGAAGGCGGTAACCATCAAGAGTACCCGCCCCAATGTGGTGTACAAGGACGGTGCCTTCACCACCCTGGTATCAGGTACCATCCTGGGCGAACTGGGCTCTGCCGAAGATATGATCAGCCAGTTGCCCTTCGTTTCTGGTGAAGCAGGCAGTTGGGAAATCATCGGTCGTGGAGCGCCCGAGATTTATCTCAACGGCAGGAAACTGGAGAATCTGAACGAACTCAAGCGATTGAGCGCCAAGGATATTCTGAAGGCAGAAATCGTTACCGTTCCCGGAGCGCAGTATAGTTCCAAGACCAATGCCGTAATCCGTCTTCGTGCCGTTCGCAAGCGCGGACAGGGCTTGAGCGGAAGCCTTTATTCTGAATATATACAGGGCCGTTATTCGCCTCATGGCTATGAGGATGTGCAGTTGAACTACCGCACGGGCGGACTCGATATCTTCGGCGAAGTGGGAGCGGGATTGGAACGCTCGCACACCACCGCCCATTCAGAAACCCAGCTCCATACTACCAGCGACTGGGAATTCAACAGCCGTAGAACCACGAAGACCCTTGGTGGAGAGATTCTTATGAACGCAGGTTTCAACTATGAGATTTCCGAGCAGCAATCGCTGGGTATGCGCTATGAGACAATCAACATGATAGGCAACAACTACACCCACAGCTGGGGAGCAACCGATGTGTGGAAGGATGGCAAACTGACGGAAAGCATGGGCGTAGATCTGTTTTCGAAAAGCAAGCCCCATTGGTCGCATAGCGTGAACGCCTATTATAATGGCGATTTCGGCAAATGGAACATCAACTTCAATGGCGACTTCTATAATAAGGTGAGCCAGAGCACCCAGACGGCGATAAACAACGGAAAGCTGGATGCGGAATCAGAGAGCAAGGTGAAGAGTAATCTCTATGCTGCCAAGCTGGTGGTGTCGGGACCTTTGTGGAAGGGTAGGCTTTCCTTCGGAACGGAAGAGATGTTTACTAACCGCCACAACGACTTCACCCAGAGCGGCTTTTCTGCCGATGCCTTCAACCACATCCGCCAGTCTATCTATGCCGGATTCCTGGAGTATTATCTGAACATCGGACACATGAACTATGGAGCCGGTTTGCGATACGAATACCAGAAAACCGATTATTACGAGAAGGATGTGCTGCAGGCAGAACAGAGTCCCAGCTACAGGGATTGGATTCCATTTGCATCCATCGGCTACAGCAAGGATAATCTGAATCTTGCCTTCTCCTATCGTCTGAACAAGTACAGTCCTATCTACGTCATGCTTCAGAGCAGCATCGACTACGACAGCAAGTACGAGTACAAGTCCGGTGACCCTCATCTCAAGCCTCAGAAGCAGCACAGTTTCAACCTGTCGGGCAATTACAAGTGGTTGTCGTTCATGGCTTACTACAACTATGTACTTGATATGTACATGACCTGGTACAAGCCTTACGATGAGGTGAATCATCCGAGTGTGCTTTTGCAGACGATGGCTTCGGTGCCTCATTCCTACCATTGTGGAGCCAATATCCGTGTGGCGCCTTCGTTTGGAATCTGGTATCCTAACCTCACGGCGAGTGTCTTCTACTGTCATGATAATGTAAATCATCTCAATATCCCCGAGTTTGACAAAAACCAGCCTCAGTTTACATTCAGTATGAACAACAATCTGAGGCTGCCCAACCGGTGGTTCATGAATCTTTCGGGTAATGTCAGCACGAATGCAGAGATGGGAATCGGAAGGAGGAAATGTACGGGCAACATGCAGTTCCGGGTTTCCAAGAACTTCCTGAAGAATGATGCCCTCAAGGTGATGTTTGTAGTGCAAGACCTCTTGCATACAGGATATTATTATTTCGAGGCAAACGGCACGCAGTCGCATCGCACGTTAACCCGATATGCAGATAATCAGAAAATTCTCATGAATGTGAGATACACATTCAATGCAACAAGAAATAAATATAAAGGTAGTGGCGCAGGACAGAGCGAAAGACAACGACTTTAAGCAGCTATTCCTGGAAATGTATCCTCGACTGGTGCGTTATGCCGTGTCCCTTTTGGGAGACGGCAACGAGGCCCGTGACATTGTGGGAGATGTTTTCGAGAAGGCGTGGAACCAATTCTCCTCCTTGCAGATGGAAACAAGGAGGAGCTGGCTCTACGCATCGGTGAGAAATGCCTGTCTCAACTGGCTCAAGCACCAGCAGGTGGAACAGACCAACGTAGAGGCGCTGAAAGAGGCCACCCGGTATGATATGAGTACCCGGTATGAGGAGCACGAGCGCCTGCTGCAACAGGCGGAGCAGATAGCGAGGGAGCTGAAGGAACCCACCTGCACGATTCTCCGCCTCTGCTATTTCGAGCATCTCACCTATCAGCAGGCAGCCGACAGGTTGGGCATCAGTCCCAACACCGTGAAGAAGCATATTTCCAAGGCACTCGCCATCTTGCGCGAGCGAATGAAGCATACAAACATAGAGAATTAGGAGGAAAAATCATGAATAAGAATCAAGATCAAGAACTGGATTATAGAATGGATTCTGTATCAGAAAATGTTTCTGAGAATGCTTCTGAGAAAGTTTCAGAAAATGTTTCTGATGCCCGGCTTTCCCAGATATTCGGGGAAGCCTTGGGCGATGAGCCTTCGAAGGAAGAAACGCTGGCAGCTTGGGAAGCTTTCGAGAAGAAGCATATTTCTTCAGAGAAGGAACATCTACAGAAGGCAGAAGATGAATTGTCTGAGAAAAAGATAGAGGATGAAATCGGAAGAGACAATGGAAACGAAATCGAAAGGGAAATCGAAGGTGAATCTTCTTCCAGAAAGGTTTCTAAAGCCCGAATCCTGACTTGGATTACGGCATCTGTTGCTGTAGCGGCAAGCCTCTTCCTTTTTATTTTCCGTTCATCCCAGGAGATTTCTCTGCCTACGGAGTTTTCCATGGAGCTTTTCTCGGAGGTCACTTCTCCCAAGCAGGTGGAGCAGACCCTGAGCAATGGCTATTGCGTGGTTTCTACCCCGGCAGCAACCACCACCTTGGTAACGCTGAGCGATGGCACCAGGGTGATGCTCAACGCCAATTCTACGCTCGAATATCCTGCATCTTTCGATGATGCAGAAGTCCGGGAAGTCCGTCTGAAGGGCGAGGCTCATTTCGAGGTAACCAAGAATCCTCATCGGCCTTTCGTGGTAAAGGCGGGCGAGATGCAGACGCAGGTATTAGGCACCATATTCGATGTGAAAGCCTATCGCAAGGATGCCCCAAAGGTAACCCTGATGCAGGGCAAGGTGAAGGTGAGCAATGCCGATACGGAGGTAGAGATGCGCCCGGGGCAGACCGCTACGCTCCAGGCGGATAAGATAGTGGTGTCTAAGGCTTCCTCTTCAGCCTCCGACTGGCTGGAAGGCGATTTCGATATGGATCAGGTTACGCTGGCAGAGGCGATGAGCGACATCGGAGCCTGGTACAACAAGACCGTAGTCTTCCAATCCCAGGCGAATATGGGTAAGCTCATCCACTTCCGCTTCTCCCGCAGGGCAAGCCTGCAGGAAATCATCACGGCGCTGAACGAGATGGGTGTGGCAAAAGTCAGAATAGAAAAGGGCAAGATCATGGTGCTTTGAGCCATGGTCTTGCCCCTTTTCCTATTCCATCAAAATCGATTCCTACAATCGGCTGCAAATGTAGAAAGTTTCCTTCTAAAAAGGAAAGAAATCGGTAATTATTTCCTTTTTAGAAGGAAAGTTATCTGTTTTTGTCTAATTCTTGCGGTTTCAGCTACATGCATAATCGAAGAGAGTATTTAAGTGGAAAAGCAAATGGATTGGGCTTGCCTTCTAGAGAAGAGGGGATTTCCCTGCGGGCTGCGTTCCAGTTACCCTGCTAAATCTTCCAGATTCCAGTTCTTCCAATTAATTTTAAGAGGGTATGCATCTTTCGCTTGTCCGTCTGCTTTACTTTTTCGTATTGTGTAACATATTGATTATTAATTAATTATATATAAATATATAATATATATATAAGAATAAAAGAAAAAGAGGGGGTACTTGAAAAATAACTGAGACAACTGAGACTGAGATTTTTGATGCCTTTAGCTGAAATCAAAAACAATCCTAACTCCCTATCAAGCAGATGTTTATGTGGATGGTATTCGTGCGTCTAAGTTTGTCACCTTCTTCTCGTAATCAGAAAAAAGAAAATATTTCTTCCAAAAAAGGGGCATTTTTCGGGGTTTTATTTGTATTTTTGCCCTGTCGTTTGATACGATTTCAACAAAAACAATTCAAAACCTAAATAAACTGTTGAATTATGAACATATTGAAAAAGCTATTTGGTGGGCAAAAGACTACTGAGGAAGTGAAACAGGAGAAGGAAAAGGGCTTCGACAAGGTGAAATATGATGGTGTTCGTGCTCTCCGCATGCATCAATTTGACCTTGCAGCCAAGTCTTTGGAACACGCTCTGCAGTTGAATGCCGAAGATTTGGAATGCCGCGACTATCTTTCGCAGGCTTACATCTCTATGGGTGATCTGCAGAAAGCCTATGAGCAGTTGCAGATTCTCTCGGAAGCCCAGACCGACAACGTGGCGGTGTTGCTGCGTATGGCGGATGTGGCGTATATGATGGAGAACTATACTGCCATGACGGAGGTATGCGATAAGGCTCTTCACCTGGACGCATCGAATCTGCAGACCTATCTCTATTATGCCAAGGCTTGCCGGGGATTGGGCGAACCCATCCGTGCCGTGTCGATGCTGACAGAGGCGATAGGCAAGCGTGAGGATTTCTATGCCGCCCGATTGCTTCGTGGCAGCATCCTGTTGGATCAGGCTCAGCTTTCCGAGGCAGAACTCGATGCAACTTTCCTCTATGAGCATATTCCGGGCAACGAGGATGTGCTGTTGCTGAAGGCTCGTGTAGAGAAGGCGCAGGGAAAGATGGAGGAGGCTGAACAGACCTACGGTAAGGTGATGGAGGTAAATCCTTTCTCTATTGATGCGTATCGCGAGCGCAGCGAGGTTCGCAGAAGTCTGGGTGATAGTGCCGGTGCTGCCGAGGATGAGGCTGCAGCCAAGGAAATGGGTGCCGAAATTCCGGAATCATCAGAGGGAATAGAGCAGAAAATAAAGGAAAAAATGCAGCAGATGGACCCCTATAAGGTTTTCCATAACGAATACTGAATAATAGAATTTCATCTTTCTAACTGGAAAAAAATATTTTCCCAGTTAGAAAGATTATTTTTTATAACTACAAGTCGTTGTTTTATCTGATACCATTATCTCTATCGCTATTGTTCAGCTTACGGCTGCCTGTATGGTATCTGCGGCCATGGCTGAAGTTGAAGCTGGCAGTAAAGACAAGCATGTTGCCCTGGTCTGCAAGACGAACCTTGTTCTTCTGCTGCACATACTTGTTGAAAAGTTCATCCTTATACACGCAGCCATGAGGATAGAAAACGAATAATCCGAGAACGCCAAACTGCCAGTTCTTATAACTGTAGGTTACGGCAAGATTAGAGGAAGGTTCTCCACCGTTCGTCTTTTCTCCCCAGAAACTCTTTTCCACCTTATAGGCACCATAGCCAATGTTCCAATTGCCCGTCATGTACCGAATTTCTGCTCCATAACTGAAGTAATTGAACTCGTGGGAATAATCCAAACCCTTTGTCTTGACATTCTGATACTCGCACATAAGGTTCAAATCCAGATGATCCTTGATGAGGTGAACTTCAGGAGTCAACAGCAGGTGCTTGTAATCATGATTCTTCTGATTCTCCGGTTTGCTCACAAAGAGATAAGAGCCATCCTCCCGCTTTTCGGGCAAGATAGAAGTAGCTATAGGCTTGTCGTAATACGTCCAGTTTCCCTCCAGGTACACAGACATCAGCGGAATGTTCCAGGAAGCCGACAAGGTATTGTTGTAGCCGGTAAATGGCTTCAGGCCGCTATTGCCGTCACGCGCCTCAAAGCTGTTGGAATATTGGCGCAACTCGCTCAAGTCGGAAAGGCTTGGGATGTCTGACGTGATTTTGCTGCTCCATTTAAAACTCAGATGGTCGCTAGCCTTTGCCTGTAAAGTTACCTGTGGTCGAAACAGCCATTTGCTGTATCCGTTCTCTCCCTGATGGATGGAAGACCTGGTTGCGCCAACTCCCACCTGATAACTGAACCACTTCTGCTGTCCCTGTAGCTGGGTGAAAAGATAGAGATTGCTATACTTCAATTCTGTATCAGCATTACTGCTTCCCACATAGATGTTATCTGTGTGGCTGATATTATATTGTCCACCTACCGATAAAGCCATCTGTTTCCAGTTCTTGCTGTATGTTCCTTCACCAATAAGAGAGCGCTTTCTACCAGTTGCATCATAACTGTAATCGGTCAGCGGAGCGTTCTTTACAGATTCATCCGGCGATTTGTTGAACGTATATTCCCTCATACGATACTGGTAATCTGTGCCGATGTAAGTACCCACCAGGTTCAGAGCCAGGTTCTGGTCATGGGGCATGTTGAGCGAATAATAAATGTCCAGAGATGGAATCTGCTCCAGCATTTTTCTGTTGTTTTGCAGATATTGATTTGCCTTGCCGCTTTCCTGATAAAGCTGGTTCATGCCTCTCACAGGACTGTTGTGATTGTAGAAATTCAACCGTACATTCAATGTATATTTGTCTGGCTCACTAAGATTATAACCCAACTGTACATTATTGGTGGTGTATAGGAACGGAGAATCATAACCTAAATAATTGCGATGTAGAGTTTCTCCTGTGGGCAGATGATAAGTACCGAGACTCTCATAGCTTCGTTCCTCTACCGAGCGATAGGAGAAACTGTAGTTGATGCTGAATTCCGATTTCTTCACATTGTATTTGAAATAACCGTCGCTATTATTGAAACCTGCCTTGGTGCCTTGCATCGTAGAAACTCCACCCACATAACCGGCATAGCGTCGGCGGACCTGGTAGTTAATGACTGCATCCAGATTGTTGTCTCCATATTTGAGTCCTGGAACATTGATGAATTCCACCTTTGTAACTTCATCCGGCTGCAAAGCCAATACATCTTGCATGCTAGCCTTGACATCGTTGATGCGTATTTGCACATCTCCGCCCTTTAATGACAGAACTTTGCGTTCTGCTCGATTTACGATAATGGTAGGCAAAGACAAGTTGTCCAACAGATCATAACCATTGGAAGCCGTTTTCACCTGCTCTTTTGTAGGGAAGATGATTTGTCTATCTACTTTTTCTACAACCCTTGCGGCTTCAACGGTCACACCTTTCAACAGGTATGAATTCGCCTGCATCCTCACATTTCCGATACGGGCAATAGGTACCACCTTGCAAATGGTCTTATAGCCTACAAAAGAAACCTTCATAAGGGCCTGCTTCTGTTGGCAGGGGATGACGAAATCGCCATTGGCGTTGCTCACGCCTCCACAGAGAAAGGAGGAATCCTTCGGGTTGAGCAGTTGGATATTGGCGAATTCTACAGGAAGATTGTGATTGTCTATCAGTCTGCCTATCAGCTTGCGCTCGCTCTTGCGTATGCATTCTACTGTGATGAGGCTGTCGCCCATGGTCATCTGCATTGGATAGAAACCGATTACCTTGCGGATGGCATCGGGAATATTGGCTGTCTTCACGTTCTGGGTAACTGTGAAATCCTCCAGTTCGTTGTAGATGAAACTGATTTTGTAGCGCTTGGAAGCCTTGTCGAGGTCGATGAGGACGTCCGACATGCTGCGGTCGTGATAGTTGCGCTGGATGTGCTGTGCGCTCATCGCCAGGGCGAACGTGCACAGCAGGAATATGATGGCTGAAAATCTTCTCATAATGATACTTTTAAACTTTGAGCTTTATGATTATTTTGAGAGTCGATAATATTATGCTTACTTTTGATAAACTTGTTATTTTACAATCAGCTCGTTTTGTTGCAATTCGATGTTTACATTCTCGAATTGGTTCAGTTCTTTTACGATATTCTCGATGCTCGAATGACTGTTCCATTCGTAATAGAGGCGGAGGGTCTTGTCCTCGTTATTCTCAAACTTCACTTGTAAATCATAATAAGAAGCAATCTCTGAAATCATCTGCTCGAAAGCCACATTCTCAAAAGTCTTGTGAATGGCTGGCTTTTCTGGTTTCGGATGCGCCAGGGAATCCGTTGCTGCTACCTGCTTTGCGGAATCTGATTTTATGACTTCCGGATGAGTATCTGCGGTTACCTGGGTTGTTTCCTGGCTGCGCTTGATGTAAGTATGGATTGCGGCAAAGGCAATACCCGAAATCAAGACGAAACCGGCGATGGATGCTGCCAGCTTGCGCCAGGAAGTAATAGGATGGGATGCTGCTTCCTGAGCAGTATTCTGGGTTGCTTCTTCCCTAAGTTGATGCTCCTGGCTGAATTTCTCCCATTCCTCATCTACATTAATAATAGGAGAGGGGCTTTCAAGTGCAGAATCCACTTCCACCATCGTCTGATAGAGTTTTCGGCATTCCTCATCCTGCAATATTTCACGAATCTCCTCATCAGAATACTTCTCCTGATGGTCGATGATATCCAGTATTTTTTCAAACTTGTCCATAATAAATCTGCTAAGGGTTAAACTTTTGCTTTAATTTTTTGATGCCTTGCGCCAGATGCTTATAAACTGCCACTTCGCTGATGCCCAATTCCGTAGCAATCTCCCGATATTTCAGTTTCTGCCGAAAACGGAGATCGAGTACCTTGCGGGTTTGTGGCGTGAGTTCAGTATCCATATAAGCCAGAATTGCCTCGTACTTTTCGGTCTCCCTGTCTATTTCGGCAATCATCGCTTCCTGAGGAACTATCGAAGGCGAAGTATCGGTTTTCAGGAGGTGATGAACCCGGTCTTTCATCTTCTGTCGGCTCAACAGGTTGAGGCATTTATGGCGCACACACACCAGAAGATAGCTCCCGGCGTTAGTGGAAGGCAGGGGCGAATCGCTGGTTATAGTCTCGTTATCAAGACCCAGTTGAATCTTTCCGTCGAGCACATCGGCAAAGACTTCGCTCACCACATCCTTGCTGGCTGCATCATCCTTCAGAAGTACCCTGGCCAATTGGTACATCCTCAGATAATGCTGCCGGAAGAGCTGTTCTATCGTTTCTTTGTTTATTTGCATTACTTTATTTTCTTTTGCCTATATTACAATCGAATTTTCATTTTCCTAACCCTTAGTAGAATATTTTTTAATGCAAATTTTTTAAACGTCAAAAATACCCTATCGGACTTGCTCCTTCTTCAGATGCTTATAAAGCCACAGGAAGGCGGGAATGAGGAAGAGATCTGCCATGACCCACGCTACAGGGTCGCCGAAGCAGACTCCCGTCCATGCCAGGGCTGGCACCAGCCAGAGACTCACACCGCATCTCGCTATCATTTCCATTACGCCACTCAGCATCGAGAGATTGCTGTAACCCAAGCCCTGGATGCTGTAGCGCAGGATGGTGAGCAAGCCCAGACAAGGATAGAAATAGTTGGCTATGCGCATAAACTGGGCAGCATAAGTCACCACTTCTGCCTCGCCCTTATCCACGAAGAGCATCATCATCTCGTCGGCAAACGGATAGATGAGCAGGAAGGTGAAGACGAAATAAACCAGCATCATCCTGATGGCAGCCCTTACGCCCTGACCAATTCTATCCAACTTCCTGGCTCCCAGGTTCTGACCGCAATAGGTAGACATTGCCACGCCGATGTTCTCGAATACGCAGGTAAAGAGATATTTGATGCGCATAGAGGCTGTGAATGCAGCCACATAAACCGTTCCCAGAGCGTTGTTCGCACTCTGGAGCATGATGAGGCCGATGGCAGTAATGGAGAACTGCAGACCCATCGGAACGCCGTTGTTCAGCAGAATGCTTACCTTCTTGTTGTCGAATTTCCTTTCCTCACCCTTCGGAATCAGAATCTGCATCTTCTTTTTGATAAACCAGATACAGAGCAGCACGGAAATGCCCTGCGAGAGCCAGGTGGCAATGCCCGCACCCTCTACACCCAGTCCCATGCCGAGAATCAGAATGCCATCGAGAATGATGTTGATGACGGAGGCGGTGATGAGGAAATAGAATGGCTGCTTGGAGTTGCCTAAGGCACGAATCTGACCGGAGAGCAGATTGTAGCCGATGGTAAAAGGAATCGCCGCAAACTGCAGCATCAGGAAGATGTAGGCGTCATCGAACACCTCCTTCGGCGTATTCACCAGGTGCAGAATCTTTCCGCAGAAGATGCAGGAAAGAAAGGTGATGACCACGGCAAACACCACGGCGATGCGGATGCTGTTGCTCACGTAAGTCCGCATCTTGGCGTAATCCCTGGCGCCGAAAGCCTGGGCGATAGGGATGGCAAAACCGGCACAGGAGCCGTTGCAGAAGCCCATGATGAGGAACATGATGGAGCTGGATGCGCCTACTGCCGCAAGAGCCCCCACGCCAATCCATCTTCCCACGATGGCGGCATCGATAATGAGATACATCTGTTGAAGGATGTAGCCTAGAATCAGCGGAATCGCAAATTTGATGATGGCTTGCAAGGGCGAACCTACAGTCATGTCATTAGTAGACTTTGAACTTTGAGTTTTGACCATTGAACTTTATGATTAGTTTTTGTTATCCTAAAATATAAAAAAGGAGGATGCACTCTTTATTTGAGTGCATCTCCAATCTTCTGTTTGATTTGTGCCATTTTATTGCGGCGCTCGATGGAGAACGTATCCCCGTGGGTTTCCACATAATCGAAGAGCATGAACGCCTTGTTCAGGAGTTCATCTCTTGCGGGCTGCCCCACGGTATCCGCCTCGTGATAGTAGAGTTCGGCAAGCATATCCATCTTGGAGAGTCGCTTCTCCTCGTCGTCGATTCCTGCCATTGCCTTCATCACATCCTCAATGGTGGCGATGCTGTAGAAGGCATAAGGGCCCACGTATTGATTGTAGAGCTCCTTAATCTTCTCACGTCTCACCTCCACCTCTTTCTTTTCGAGCATTCTTTCGAGTGCCGCCATAAACTCGCGAATCAGTCGCTGTATGTAGTCTCGCTGTAGCATAAAATAGTCTTTATTTTATTTGTTGTTGTTGATAGCCTCCACATACTCCCACAGTTTCTTGTAGAAAGGATGCTTCGTCATCGTGTCCTTGTTGCCCAGGATGATGAGCTTCATGCGGGCTCTCGTCATCGCCACGTTCATGCGGCGGAGGTCTTTCAGGAAACCTATCTGGCCTTCATCGTTGGAACGCACCAGCGAGATGAGGATCACGTCTCTTTCCTGACCCTGGAAACCATCCACCGTGTTTACGCTGATGAGACGGCGGTAAGGCTTGAAGAACTCATACTTCTTGATGAGCTTCTTCAGATACTGCACCTGGGCACGGTAAGGCGAAATGATGCCTACGTCGATGCTCTCGCTCAATACCCGCTGCTTGCCTATCTTGGTGAAGTATTCCGCCAGGGTGAGCAGGGTAAGTTCGGCTTCCGCCTTGTTGATACGCCCGAAACTCTCGCCCACAAACTGTTCCTTGAAGTTCAAATCAGAATTCTGATTGGTTGCAGATGCAGAAGCTGATGTGGCTGCAGAAGACGATGTGGCTGCAGAAGCTGATGTGGCTGCAGAATCCTCAGGAGCTTCTTCTCCTTCTATCGTTATCTGATTCTCCTCGTTCGAAGTATCAATCCACGTTATCGGATGGTCGTAATCCAATACGCTGCGGTATTTGATCTGTGGCGCACTCTCCACCTTGCCCCCGTAGAACCAGTCGCTGGAGAATCGCATGATTTCGTCGTTCATGCGGTATTGGATTTTCAGCAGAGTTACTACCTCGGGCTTGTTTTCGGCGATGCGCTCCATCAGGGTCTTGCCCAGTCCGGCTCTCAATGCCGCAATACTCTTTACGGTAGGTGGCAGCTGACAATGGTCGCCCGCCAGAATCACTCGGCTGGCTCTTTTCATCGGAATCCAGCAGGCGGCTTCCAGAGCCTGGGCTGCCTCGTCAATAAAGAGGGTGCCGAACTTCATGCCTTCCAGCAACCGGTGGGCTGAGCCTACGAGGGTACAGGCGATGACACGCGCCTCGCCAAAGAGTTCAGAATTGATGCGGATTTCTATTTCGGCGGCACGGCTCTTCAGCCTATCCATCTTCTGATGATAGTTCTCGCTGCCTTTCTTCCTATTTTTCCTTAATTCTCTGATAGCCTTGCGGATAGCCCAGAGCTGCGGATAGTCGGGATGACTCTCGAAACGGCGCTCGTAGGTGAAGCCCAGCATCTTGTCGTTCACACGGGTAGGGTTTCCGATGCGGAGCACATTTATGCCTCTATCCACCAGTTTTTCAGAAATCCAGTCCACCGCCATATTGCTCTGTGCACACACCAGCACCTGACTCTCTCGCATCAGGGTTTCGTTGATGGCTTCCACCAGGGTTGTGGTCTTTCCGGTTCCCGGAGGTCCGTGTACGATAGCCACATCCTTCGCCCAAAGCACCTCATTCACAGCCCTTTCCTGGGTAGGATTGAGCCAAGGGAACTTCATCGGTTCGAAGGAGAATCTTCCTGCCTTCTGATGCGAATAGAATAAATCTCGGAGATAAGCCAGGCGGTTGTTCTTCGCCTTCATCACACGGTCCAAGGCCTCGAACATCAGCTTGTAGCTGGTTTCGTCAAAGGACAGCTGTACGCCGATAGGCTCCGTAGATTGCTGCAAGTCGAGCAATGGGGCAGAGTCGGGCACGGTAATCACCATTCTGTCGCCATCCACATAGCTCACGGTTCCCGTAAAAGAAAAATATTTGATACTTTGAACTTTTCTGCCCTGGTTCTCATTCTTGCCCATCTTCTTGACCATAAAGAACATGACGGGGCGACCGAACTCAAAATTGTGCTCGATATCCTGATCAGAGGTACGGAAGACCTCAATGGCTGTTTGATTCAGCGAATTATAAAAGCTTTTTCCCACACGGAGCGGGAACCAGGCATCACCTCGTTTCACCTTGCGCTGCATTCCCATCTGTTCGGTGAGCTTGCGGAAGGCTTCCTTCTCGGTGTAATACTCCAGCTGGAGCAGGGTGCGTTGTTGCAATAATGCCTGAATTGGTGAAATCTGTTCCATATAGGATGCAAAGTTACACCAATTCAGGCAAAAATAAGAAGATAATAGGATAAATTATCTAAAATTTATTTCATGATGCGTTCTACGTCCTGGATGGTGCGGTTGAACGGACCGTTGTGCTCCAGCTTGATGGTGCACATGGCAGCCGCAAACTTGCCAGCCTCGGTAGGAGTGGCACCCTGCAGTCGCTTGTAGAGATAACCGGCAGAATAGGTGTCGCCGCATCCGGTAGCATCCACCACCTCGTGAGGCGGATAGGCAGGAATCTCGTAGAAGGTGTCATCTACATAAATCAGAGAACCCTCGCTGCCCAGCGTGATGATTACCTCGGTAACACCCCACGAATGTATCAGCTTCGCAGCCTCGCGTGGCTCCTTCAGCCCCGTGATGGTCTCCATCTCCGTCTCGTTCACCTTCAGATAGTAGGTGTTCTTCAGCACCTCGAGCTTCTCCTTCCAGTCGATGGGATAAACCTTCTCGTCTCTCACCTCGCGCAGATAGCCCTGCACGTCGATGGAAACCCTTCCGCTTCGCGAGAGGAATTCCACTACCTCTGGCGAGAAATCATCGCTCAGCAGGCTTCCCAGGTGATAGACCTTCGCCTCCACGTGCTCCAGCTGTCTGATGGTGAATGGATCAGCCTTGGCAAGCACTCGCTGCTTGCGCTCGTTCTGGTTTTCTCCGTAGATATTCTCGAAGAAGACGGTATTGCGCGAAGGATTGAGGGTTACTTCTATACCCGCCTGGCGCATCTTTTCTACAGGCTCTGTTTCTGTTGGATCCATTGCCGTGATGAGCGAAAAGCTCACATCCTTGGGCAGTTGGTTGATGGCGTAGGCGAAGTAGAACGATGTTCCGCCAGCCATGTAAACAGTTCTGTTTGGGGTAACTATCTTGTCTTTGGTTACATGCCCTATACAACAAATATCTTTCATCTAATTCTATTTTAAACGGGTGCAAAGGTACAAAAAAACTTCGAGTTAGATTTGGTTTTTTACCTTAAATTCAGCTTTTGTTGCAAATATTTAGAAGAAAAGGGCATTTTTCTTTTGTGATGTTCTTTATTTAATGTACCTTTGCAGCCGAATTTAGAAAATTGAACATTATCTCGAGAAAAGATAGAAACTTATATTTATTATGTGGTTTGATCATTTAATCAACGTGCATTCGGCGGTGCAGGGCATCGTCATTCTTTCATTGATTTGTACCTTAGGTCTTGCCCTGGGCAAGATTCATGTCAAGGGAATCTCCCTCGGCATAGCCTTCGTATTCTTTGTGGGCATCGTGGCGGGCCATCTCGGACTCACCATCGACGAGAACATGCTGGAGTTTGCCGAGAGCTTCGGACTCACCATGTTCGTGTATGTGCTGGGTCTCTATGTGGGTCCTAACTTCTTCGGTTCGATGCGCCACGAAGGCATCTCGCTCAATCTCTGGAGCCTGGCAGTCATCGCCGTGGGCACCGTTTTCTCGCTTGCCCTGTGTCTGGTGCTGCCCGTGAGCCTGCCCGATATGGTGGGCATTCTCTGCGGTGCCACCACCAATACTCCGGCTCTGGGTGCTGCCCAGCAGGCGCTGGGATTGCCTAGCGGCGGAGCAGCCCTGGGCTGTGCGGTAACCTATCCTCTGGGCGTTGTGGGCGTCATCCTGGCGATGATGTTCCTGCGAAAGCTCTTCGTAAAGCCTGAGGACCTGGAGATCCGACGTGCCGATGAGGATGACCATACATCCATCGGACAGTACGTCATCGTAAACCCGGCTCTCAACGGCAGTCCCATCGCCGAAATCTCGATGATGACCCATCGCAAGTTCATCATCTCCCGTGTATGGCGAGGCGAGCAGGTCATCATTCCAGAGGCTGATACCGTGCTCCATACCAACGATAATGTGCTCGTGGTTACCAATAAGGATGAGGCAGCTGCCATGCAGATACTCTTCGGAAAGAAGGTGGATAAGGAGTGGAATAATGATAAGGTGGACTGGAACGCCATCGATGCCAAGCTGGAAAGCAGAATCATCGTAATGACCCGTCCGGGACTCAACGGAAAGCGACTGGGAAGCCTGCAGATGCGCAATACCTATGGCGTGAATGTGAGTCGAGTGCTGCGTGGTGATATCCGACTGCTGGCTACCGACGACCTCCGTCTGCAGTATGGTGACCGCCTGACGGTGGTGGGCGACCCTACGAGCATCGACCATGTGGAGCAGTTTCTGGGCAATGCCGTGAAGACGCTCAACGAGCCTAACCTGGGCGCCATCTTCCTGGGTATCATCCTGGGACTCGCCGTGGGAACCATTCCGCTGAATATTCCGGGAATGACGGCTCCCGTACGTCTGGGTATTGCCGGTGGTCCTATCGTAATGGGTATTCTGATTGGTGCGCTGGGCCCTAGGGTGCAGTTCATCTCTTATATGACGCGTAGTGCGGGACTGATGCTCCGCGAGCTGGGTCTTGCCCTGTATCTGGGCTGTCTGGGTCTGTCGGCTGGTGGACAGTTCTTCGAGACGGTGGTTCGTCCCGAAGGTTTGATGTGGGTAGGCATCGGTTTCCTCATCACGGTGGTTCCGGTTATCATCGTGGGCTTCATCATCCTGAAGACCAAGAAATACGATTTCGGCAGCATCTGCGGCATTCTCTGCGGCAGTATGGCGAATCCGATGGCGCTTACCTACGCCAACGAGACCCTGGATGGCGATACGCCTAGCATCAGCTATGCTACGGTTTATCCGCTCGGCATGTTTATCCGAGTCATCATCGCCCAGGTCATCATCATGTTCTTCGTCTGAAGGGCTTAACTTGAAAAACTTGAATAAAAATAGACAGGAAAAAGGCTGGTTTCGTTTAGAAATCAGCCTTTCTTTTGATAGTCATTTTCTTTCCAGTCAATGGATGCTCGAAGGTTATTTCTTCTGCATGGAGATGCAGTCGGGCAGCCTTCTCGTTGCCGTAGAGAGGATCGCCCAGGATGGGAGCATTCAAACCCTCCTGATGGGCACAATGCACGCGCAGCTGGTGGGTTCTGCCCGTCTTGGGATAGAGGGCGATGCGGAGATGGGAGCCGTCGATGCGCTCCAGGATTTCATACTCCGTAATGGCCTCCTTGCCCTGCTCGTGATTCACTATCTGGCGAGGGCGGTTCAGATAATCGGGCAGCAGCGGAAGGGAGATGATTCCCTTTTCCGGAATGTCTCTTCCCGAAATGTCTTTTCTCGAAATGATGGCAACGTACTTCTTCTGTATCTGATGATTCAGGAACGCTTGCTGTAGGCGATGATAGGCAAATTCGGTCTTGGCAATCAGCAGCACGCCGCTGGTCGCCATGTCTAGCCGGTGAACGATGAGCGGACCGGTTGCTTCGGGATATTTCCGTCTCATCAGCGCATAGACCGACGGCTGGGCAGCATCTTTCCCCGGCACAGACAGCAAACCTTCGGGCTTATGGATGACCGCAATTTCTCTATCCTCATAAAGTGTTTCCACCTTATTATATATTGATAGGTTGATGGCTTCCGGTTCGAAGGTTGAAGCAGGCAGCATCCAATGCAGTATCGACTTGCACTTGCCGTTGCAGGCTGGATAGAACTGCAGGTGGTGACGGATTTCCTCCTTCGGGCTTTCTCCCCACCAGAACATTGCCATCTGCAGCGGTTTGTAACCATGCTGGTAGGCATATTGCAGCAGTTTCGGTTCGCAGCACTCGCCGCTTCCGGCAGGCGGCACCATCTTCAGGGCAGCAATCCGGCTCGTAGCTATCGCCGCCTGCGGATACTCCTTCAGGGCTTCATCTCTGAAAATCTCCAGCAGATCCTTGCTTTCTCCCTCCTGGTTCAGCATTCTGAACTGCGAGAAAAGCCATTGCTGCAGGGCATCAGAGAGTTGCTTGCGCAGCTGCTTCAGTCTCAGTATGTTCTCCTGATAATCCTCAAATTCCGTTTCCAGGGCAGTCTTTTCCGAGAGCGATTTCTTCAGTCGGCGCAGTTCAGCCTTCATAAACTGGCTTTCCCTGATCATCTCCGCCTCTTCCGCTTCTGAAAAGTTTCCTGCCTCTCTGCGGCTGTCACGCTTTGCCTTCGCTTCCTTCATCTTCTCCTGATAGGCGGCGATGGTACGCTTCCGCTCCTCCTGCAGTTGCCGGATCAGGGTTCTGGCTTCCTTCATCCTTTCATCCTTCTCCAGGTGGCTGATGCTCTGGTTGATACGGGAGATCTCTGCCTCGTGGGTCTTGAAGTAGCCGTCGGGCTGCAGATAGTCGAATACGGCAGGTACGAAGTCCTCCCAGTCGCTTCTTCCGCCAATCTGTCCGCTGTAGGCTGCCAGGTATCCCCATTTCGGAGCCTTGCTATCGGCAGCTGGGTATCCCCATTTCGGGTCATCGGTATCTGTTTTTACATTTTCTACGATGAGCACGCCAAACATTTTGCCGCGCGCAATCTCTTCCTGCCAGTCTTCTCGTCTGGCAAGCATCTCCTGCACTTCCCTGCACGCCTGGATGCAGAGCGGATGCGGTTCGTAATCTAAAGGATTGTTCATCCTTGCAGGAACATTTTCTGAAGTATGATGGAATGGATGGAAAATCATGCTGCAAAGTTACAAAAAAAATGCAGAAGTCTTGGTTTATCCACAGAAAAATCTTACTTTTGCACCATTAAAGGAAAAATTAAGATATGCAAACGAAAAATAACAATATATTCTACCATCTGGTAGCCTTCCTGACGGTGGCGATCTGGGGAACCACCTTCGTTTCCACCAAGGTGCTGATGCTGAACGGGCTTTCTCCTGCTCAGATTTTCACCCTGCGTTTCAGCATCGCCTATGTGCTGATGCTGGCGTTCAATCATCGCCGTCTCTTTGCCGATTCCTGGCAGGATGAGGCTAAGATGGCGCTGCTGGGCATTACGGGCGGTTCGCTCTATTTCTGCAGCGAGAATGAGGCGATGAACTTTACCACCACCACCAATACCTCGCTCATTGTCTGTTCGTGTCCGCTCTTTGCCACCCTGCTGGTTCGTCTGGTCTATAAGGATTCCAACCGCATTCATATCGTCCAGCTGCTGGGTTCTCTTCTGGCATTTGTGGGTATGATCATCGTGGTATTGAACGGCAGGTTCGTGCTTCATCTTTCTCCGGTGGGCGATGCATTGGCGTTTACGGCATGTATGTGCTGGGCGATTTATTCGCTGCTGATGAAGTCAACCACGGGCGATTACAGTCCTGCATTCATCACCCGCAAGGTGTTTTTCTATGGTGTTCTTACCATCTTGCCATATTATATCTTCATTCCGGGTTTTCCTTCGCTCGAGGTATTCACCCGTCCGCAGGTCTTCGGCAATCTGCTCTTTCTGGGCTGCCTTGCCTCTATGATCTGCTTCCTCACGTGGAACTGGTGCATCTCAAAACTGGGCACGGTAAAGGCTACCAACTGGGTGTATTTCAATCCGATAACGACGATGATTTTCGCTTCATGGGTGCTTGGCGAGCAGATTACCCCCTATTTTCTGGCTGGTGCCGCCTGCATTCTGATAGGAATGTATGTGGCGGATAAGAAAACGAAAGGGGAGCAGTAATAGATATAAAAAAAGAGGGTGCGTCATTAGTCTATGACGCATCCTCTTTTTAGTTTTTGTGTTGTTCTACGACATGCAGCTCGTCACGCCCAGAGAGGCGGCGATAGCGGTTAAG
>ENA-OOSI01000175-OOSI01000175.1-human-gut-metagenome-genome-assembly--contig:-NODE-175-length-20897-cov-3.673064_pt1 | contig 20897 bp, 16 predicted proteins | sample MGYA00241171_ERZ501200 | MGnify/ENA primary metagenome ERZ501200 (study PRJEB25962, sample SAMEA2042554) | human gut metagenome | biome: human gut; feature: human-associated habitat; material: faeces...
TTTCCCTTAAGGAAAAAAATAAAAATCCTTAAGGGAAAATTTTCAATCTCTTCTTCCCCCATTTTCCGGGAGTTTCTTCTAGATTATCTCTTTCTAGAATATTATTTACATAGACTACTTCTGCTTCAGATAGTTCAGCTGAACCTTAGGAGCGCAGGCATTGCTTGTCTTCTCGGTGTATTCTGCCACCTTCAATGTAGCAGTACCCTTGATGTTCTTCACATCGCTACCTACCTTGAAGAGATAGTTACCTGCATCTACCTTCCACTGGCTGTTGGCCTCATCGAAGCTGGCAAGATCGCGCTTTTCAAGTGTCATCTTCAAAGTCTGGCTCTCACCTGGATTCAGCAACTTGGTCTTGCCGAAGGTCTTGAGCTCCTTGGCTGGCTTCTCGTAAGCGCCCTTTGGAGCGGTAACATAAACCTCAGCAACTTCCTTGCCGGCAACCTTACCGGTATTCTTGATAGTTACGCTAACCTCGATATTGTTGCCTTTAGCCTTGACTGATGGCTTGCCAAACTCGAAGGTAGTATAGCTCAAACCATAACCGAATGGATAAGCCACATTCTTCTTGAAGGTGTCGAAGTAGCGGTAACCTACATAGATATCCTCCTCATGGTTGCTATAGTCGTAACCCTTGATATTACCCTTGCTCGAATCCTGCAGATTCTTGTAGGTGTACATATCGTAATCCTTGGCGAAGTTGGCAGTAGATGGATGATCGGTAGCTGCGATAGGCCAGGTCATGGTCAACTTACCCGATGGATTTACCTTACCGGTCAGAATATCAGCTACAGAGTTACCACCCTCGATACCTGGCTGCCATGCTACGAGAATAGCATCCACACGGTCTCTCCAACTGGCTGTCTCCATCACAGAACCAGAGTTGATGATGACAATCACCTTCTTGCCCTTGGCATGGAAAGCATCAGATACACGGAAAATCATATCCTGCTCTATCTGACTGAGGTTGAACTCACCATTGATCTGGCGATCCATACCCTCACCTGCCTGACGGCCGATGGTGATGATGGCAGCGTCTGCCTTTGGCTCCTCGCCAGCTACACAACGCTCAGTAATCTCGATTTCATCGAGCTTAGGCTGACCCTGATCCAGGAACCACATCATCGGATTCTTGTCTGCCTTCAACTTAGCCTTGGCATACTTCACATAATTCTGATAGATTTCCGTAAGCTGAGGAGTAGTTGCCACACCGATGTTCTTCAAACCGGTAACCATATCTACAGAATAGCCAACATTAACGGCTCCACTGCCAAGACCACCCGACATGAAATCGTAAGAGTTGACACCGAAGAGAGCTACGGTCTTCAAGCCCTGAATAGGAAGAGCAGCATCATTCTTCAGGAGCACCATACCCTCGGTAGAACTCTGACGGGTGATGGCTGCATGAGCCTTCAAGTCTGGCTCACCACTATATTTATATCCCTTGAATCGAGGAGTCTTCACGATATATTCGAGCATACGGCGAACATTGCGGTCCACATCCTTGATATCCAGCTTGCCATTCTTTACGGCATCAACAATATCCTGCACCTGTGCTGGATAACCCGGCATCATCAGGTCGTTGCCAGCCTCTACTTCCTGTTCCAGCGGAAAGTCGGCACGCTTACCAATCCAGTCGGTCTCCACGATTCCCTTATATCCCCAGTCGTTGCGAAGAATATCGGTAAGGAGATCCTTGTTGCCCTGGGCATAAACACCATTAATCTTATTATAGGCAGACATGATAGTCCAAGGATTGCTCTTGCGAACCATCATCTCGAAACCCTTCAAATACAACTCACGGAGAGCACGCTGGCTCAATCGCTCATCCACCTTGGTACGGTCAGTTTCCTGAGAGTTTACGGCAAAGTGCTTGGCACTTACACCCACGCCCTGGCTCTGTACACCCTGTACAAAGGCGGTTCCGATAAGACCCGTTACGATTGGGTCTTCAGAATAATACTCAAAGTTACGGCCGCAGAGCGGATTGCGATGCAGGTTCATACCCGGTCCGAGCACAACATCACAGCCATACTCCAGGGTTTCGTTACCGATAGCCTCACCCACCTTGCGCACCAGGTCGGTGTTCCAGGTAGAAGCCAGACAGGTTCCGATAGGGAAACCGGTAGCAAAATAGCTACGGCTGTCACCTTCGCGATGAGCATCAATATGAACACCGGCAGGACCATCACACTGAACGGTAGCAGGAATGCCGAGACGAGGGATGGCTACAGTAATACCCGCAGCACCCGGCACGAACTTCTTCTGGTGTCCGAGCATAGCGCCACTACCCACGAATCCATCGTTACCACCGCCCACCAGCACCTGGGCTTTTTCTTCCAAGGTCATCGCCTTGATAACTTCGTCGATGTTGTTGGCATTCAGCTGAGGTGCAGATTGCGCCATCATTGTAGTTGCCATTGCTCCTGCCGCAACGGTAAGAGCCAATTTCTTGTAGTTCATCATTTTGTCGGTTATTTAGTTAGTTATTACTTCGCTGTATCCTTTGAGCTTCGCTTATCACGGCGATAACTGCGATAATCATCCAGCGGAATCTCAATATCAGGTTCCACCAGCTCACCCTCACGTGGCAAGGCGAACTTCTGATACTTGATGTTCAAGCCACGCTCTATCCACATACTCTCATAATAGGTCTGGATAGAGAGAATCTTACGGGTTTCCTCATCAATACCCTCCTGATGATAGAGGTCCTCGGTGCGGAAGAGCACAGGCAGATGGTTGCCATCCACCATATAAGTAGTATAGGTGAAGAGGAAGTTGGAATCCGTCTTCAGATGGATGATACCGCCATCCATGAGGAAGTGGCGATAACGGTTCATGAAGTATGTAGATGTAAGACGCTTGCGAGGGTTCTTCATCTGCGGGTCAGAGAAGGTGAGCCAGATTTCCTGCACCTCATCCTCGGCAAAGAAGCGGTCGATAATCTCAATGTTGGTACGGAGGAAAGCCACGTTCTTCTGTCCTTCCTCTATTGCCTTCTTGGCACCAGTCCACATTCGTGCGCCCTTGATATCCACACCGATGAAGTTCATCTCTGGATAGAGCTTGGCAAGTTCCACGGTATATTCACCCTTGCCGCATCCCAACTCCAGCACGATAGGATTATCATTGTGGAAATACATCTCACGCCACTTGCCCTTCATATCGAAAGGCACGTCATCTACAACACTATATGGATACTGGAACACGTTCTCGAAACGCTCCATATCCGCAAACTTAGCTAATTTTCCTTTGCTCATTGATTCTTTTTTTCTTCGTTTGGGTACAAAGGTAATCATTTACCTATAATTATACAAATCATATCATCGGATTTGTATAATATTAACGTAAAAAAGAATCGACAGGAAGCTATTCTGTAGCTTCGCTGGCGATTCTGAGAGAGAGAGATTTATCTATGTAATATCGTGTTCTTATTCCGCCTGAATACCGAAGTACTCGTTGAGTTCGGCGATGGCAGCACCATCGGCATTAGGAAGATCCTTCACCAACTTGCCTTTCTCCAGCAGGAGGATGCGAGAGGAGATGTCGGCAACGAAGTTGAGGTTATGGCTGGAGATAATGACCGTGGTGCCCTGCTCCTTGCAGATGCGCTGAATCATGTGGGCGATAGTCATCTGAGAAGAAGGGTCGAGATAGTTGAAAGGCTCATCCAGGAGAAGAACCTTCGGATTGATGATCATCGCTCCGATAATGCCAATCTTCTGTCGGTTGCCCTGAGAGAAATCACGGAGATACTTCTTGGTTCCCATGATTTCATCGTGCATAAAGTCCTCAAACTGCGCCAGTCGCTCCTGCAAGGTCTCATCGTCAATGTTATAGACATCAGCGATGAAATCGAAGTATTCCTCAGGGGTAAGGAAGTCGATGAGGAATCTGCCGTCGATGTAACTGCCGGTATATTCCTTCCAGGTTTCACTCTCGTTCACCTTCTGTCCATTGCTTTCCACGAAACCATCATCAGCCTGAATCAGGTCGAGAATCAGACGGAGCAAGGTGGTCTTGCCCGCACCATTATTACCTACGAGTCCTATCAACTCGCCCTTTGCAATACCCAGATTATCAATATCGAGTACGGTATTGCCATTATATATCTTTTTGAGATTCTGAATCTTGATATCCATTGTTCTAATGTTTAATGTGTAGTGTTTAATGTTTACTTAATTTTCCATGAACTTCTCCATGCGCTTATACTTGTTCTTCTCGAAGATGGCAGCAATCTTGGCGATGAACCATTTGTGGATGGCGATGCTGATGACTGCCAGCGCTATGCAGGTGATAAACCATGCCGTCTCACCGAAGAAATGATAGATGGCACAGACGCCAGCCAGCGGGAAGAAGAAGGCGATGGCATAAAGATTGATCTTCAGATTCGCTCCCTGCATGCTGAACATAGAAGTCTGGAATATCTCCAGACGGGAAGAGAAGAGTGCTGTAGGCAGATTAAAGAGATTGATGAATACTGCCAGACAGAAACCGCTGATAAGCACCTGGATTCCGATTCCTGCCTCCAGGAAAAGGAACGGAAGGGTGAGCAACAAGGCGACAGCACTCACTACCATATAATAATAGAAGCAATTCTGCAGCATCTGCTTCACCTTTACCGGCTTGGTCATCAAACCATGGAAGAAGTTTGCCTCAATACCAAAGGTCCATTGCGATAATACCACCGATGGCAGCAGGATGGCACCTGCCACATAGAGAGTAGTCATAGCCACCTTATCCCCCATTTCCTGTCCCGGCTCTAAAGGCATCAGGGCGAAGAGATAGGCATCGAAAAGGAAGATGGCGGTAATCATAATCACCATCGTACGGACACGCTTCGCTCTCAAAGTACCGATATATTGCAGACTGAAGAGGTTGATATGACTGAATCCACGGAACTTGGAAACCTTCTGCTTCTGCTCGTTATAAATCTTTTCGTGATAGAGATAGGCGGTAAGTCCTGTGAATACCGCTCCTGCAAGGAAGAAGAGACCTATCCATCCCATATATACCGGGAAGAAAGAAGCCACAAACATATACCCTATGAGCACGGCAAACATTCCCATCCATCCCAGTATCAAAGGCCATTTCAGAATCCACTCCGTAGCCTTGCGGTAACAGGTGATATAGATGCCGTTGACAAAAGAGAACTCCAGGAACAGGAAGAAGCTGGCAACAACCTCACTTGCCGGCAGAAGATAGATGAACACTGGAAGCGTAAGCACCGGAAGCACATAGTTCCAGAAGCTCACGAGATTGGTAGTGAGCAGGAACTTGTTCCAGATTTTCTCTGGCACAGGGCGCGACTTCACATAATCATCCATTGCCGTAATATCCCGCTTCATCACCATCTTCATGATGATGTCTGGAATCAGCATGCCGATTACGATGCCTGCACCCAACAATGCCGGCATTTCTTCTCCCTTCAGTTCTCCTCCACTCTCGGTGAAGCCCTGGTAGAAGCCCACGTCCACCATCACATACAGGAAGATGATGTAGCACGCCACGAAGGCATCTCTCTTGCGGAAGTTACGGCGCTGTTGCAGCCACCATAACCTTAACAGTAATTTCAACATAATTCTTTCATTTCATTGGTTTATGGATGCAAAGGTAAATAAAAAACTGAGAAATCTATGACAAAACGAAAGAAATAACTTAAAAATAACATTAGATAAGAAACAATTTGCAAGAAGAACTGAGAAGTTATAAGAGAAAAAACAAAAAAGCAGCATCTTCATCCCGAAGATGCTGCTCGTTTCTAACTAAAACTAACTCATGTATCAACTATTCTCCAAAACTATTAAAACCTAAAAAACAATTCTATTTTACCGGCAAGATGTTACCCTCCTCATCATAGAAGAGAGGAGCCACCTTTACGCTGCGAAGCCAGGTTGTATCATTAGATGGCACACAGTCGTGATGGAACAGATACCACTGACCCTTATACTCACAGATACTGTGATGGGTTGTCCAACCTACCACCGGCTCCAGAATAACGCCCTTGTAAGTGAACGGACCATAAGGATTATCACCTACTGCATAGCAGAGATAATGGGTATCACCTGTAGAGTAGCTGAAGTAATACTTGCCCTTGTACTTGTGCATCCAGCTAGCCTCGAAGAAGCGATGAGGATCATCGGCTGGCAATACCTTACCCTCCTCGTCAACAATGACAACAGGCTTTGGCATCTCAGCAAACTGCTGAACATCATCAGTCATCATGGCTACACGGGATGGCAACGGATTCTCCTTGCCTTCTGGAAGATGCTCATCCTTCAGTGCCTTGTTGTCCTTGTACCACTGAAGCTGACCGCCCCAGATACCACCGAAGTAGCAGTAAATCTTGCCATCATCATCCTTGAACACGCAAGGGTCAATGCTGTATGACTTGCGAATTGGGTCGGCATTCGGAACGAAAGGACCTTCAGGCTTATCAGCCACAGCCACACCGAGATGGAACACGCCATTATAATCCTTGGCAGAGAAGATGAGATAGTACTTACCATCCTTCTCTACTACATCGTTGTCCCACATCTGCTTCTCAGCCCATGGCACATCCTTCACATCGAGAATCACACCATGATCGGTTACCTCACCTTCCATCACGTCGTCCATAGAGAGAACATGATAGTCTTTCATCTGGAAGTGACCGCCATCATCGTCGAAGCTTTCGCCGCTATCCCAGTCATGAGATGGGTAAACATACAGGCGACCGTTAAACACATTGGCAGATGGATCTGCCATATAATCCTTTGGGAACAAATATCTTGCTTTCATTGTTGTTTATTATTTTAAGAGATGTACAATATTATCTAAAGAGATTTTATTTAAAGAGATTGACGATTTCCTTCACCACTGGCTTCACCTCGTTGTTGCGGTCGATGAGCAGTGGATAGTTGGTTCTGCCTGGGATAGGCCAGCCATTCAACCAAGAGTGACCATCGTTGACACCCCAGAAGGTAACACGACTGATGACATCCTTGTGACGCTCTACAATCTTGAAGAGATCGAGATAACGCTGGTTGAAGAGTTTCTGTGCCTTCTTGTTAAGTCCCTTCACGTATGGATTGTACTTCTTCTGAAGTTCAAACTTCTGACTGATTTCCGCACCGCCGAATCCTTCCGGATTAGGAAGCATGTTCATATCCAGCTCAGTCAGCATCACCTTGACACCTTCACCTGCAAAAGCCTCGATGCTCTTCTCATACTCAGCATAATCAGGATAATCAAAACCATTGTGGCTCTGCATACCTACAGCATCGATACGGAGACCCTTCGCCTTCAAATCGCGAACCAGCTTGCAGATAGCCTCTCGCTTAGCTGGCTTCGAAGTAGAATAATCATTATAGTAAAGCTCTACGTTAGGGTCAGCCTCATGCGCAAAGCGGAAAGCCAGTTCGATGAACTCCGGACCGATAATCTTATAATATAGAGACTTGCGGTAAGAGCCATCATCCTCGAAAGCTTCGTTCACAACGTCCCATCCCTTTACTCTACCTTTATAATGAGTAACCACATTCATGATGTGATTATACATTCTGCCGATGAGCACTTCACGGCTTACCAGATTACCCTTATCATCGGTAAACATCCACTTAGGTGGCTGAGAGTGCCATACCAGACAATGACCAATCAAGGTCTTGCCGTTCTTCTCTGCCCAGTCAGCCAGCTTATCGCCATCGGTGAAATCAAAGCGATTCACCTCCGGATGATTTTCCTCGCCCTTCATACAGTTCTCGGCAACCACCTGGTTAAACTGTTTCTTCACTACTTCCTCACCTGCCGGGTCTTGTCCGTCTGTCAGAGAAGTTTTAACGGCTGCACCCACCAGGAAGTACTTGCCCATAGCCTCCTGAAATGTTGGGATTGTCGTATTATTATTGCCTTTCTGGGCAAAAGCTGCAGAAGCAAGCATCAAGCCCAAGGCAAAAGTCGATATTTTCTTCATGTCTAATTTATATTTTTCTCAATTTTAAATATTACTTTTTCTGTTTGTGCCGATCCTCAATCTTCTTGTTGATATCATCGATAACCGCATCTGTCAACTCATACTTCGAGATAATGAAGATGGCGAGCAGCAACAAGGCAGCAGGAATGACACATACCAACCAGAGAATACCCTCCTGAGCCTCAGGAGTCTGCTCCACGGCCTTCGGATTGTAAGCCACGTAAGCAAGGATGGCTGGAGCCACCACACTACCCAAGGTCATACCCGCCTTGAAGAAGATGCCCGTCAAGGCATTCACGATACCTGCAATACGCTTGCCACTCTTATACTCTCCATAAGAGATAACCTCAGGAACAAGAGCCCACATATAACCCGTAGCTACAATAACACCCGTTGACTTAACAAACTGGGCGATATAGACGAGCATCATACTTGGCTGCTCCATCTTTGCTACCAGATAAAGGAATGCCATACCCACGATGGCGATGCCCAGGAACACATAGAACATGTTCTTCTTGCCGACTGCCTTCTTAATCATAGGCACCAGTGGCATGAAGATGAACGATGGTGCCGAACCCAAACCCATGAAGATGGAAAGCTGCTCGGAGGTTCCGTGAAGGTTGCTGTTCATGAAGTAAGCTCCTGCCGCATTGCCGATAGACATCATGGCGAAGGCGGTGATGAAGAAGAAGGCTATGATACGCAAAGGACGGTTGTGGAAAAATTCCATCCAAAGGTCGCTTATCTTCACATTGGCACTCTCCTCGGCATTCATTACCACACGCTCCTTACACTGTGAGAAACAGAAGAGGAGCAACAACAAACCAATGACGGCATAGATGGCCATGGTGGTAAACCAAGCCACCGGATCCTTAGGCAAACCATCCGACTGCTGGTCGGTAAAGTATGCGATGAGCAATGGAAGGCCTGAGCCTACAGCCAAACCGCCACAGTTTGCCATAAACATACGAACTGACGTCAACACCGTGATTTCATCGGTATCACGAGTCAGCGATGAGTTCAAGGCTCCATAAGGTACATTGATAAATGTATAGAGCAATGTCATGGCAATGTATGTGATATAGGCATAGAGCAGGGATGGTGCAAAGCCATTCCAGAAGCAGAGGATGGCAAAGCCCGAAAGTGGGATTCCTACGAATACCAGATAAGAGCGATACTTACCCAACTTAGGATTGTGCTTATCTATAAGGGCACCTACAATAGGGTCCCAAATCACATTTGCAACATTTCCTACCGTAAACATCACGGAAACATCAACTGCATCGAGTCCGTAGATATCGGTATAGAAGAACAACAAGTACATACATGTTGTCTGGAAGATGAGGTTTTGTGCCAAGTCACCAGAACCGAATCCGATGCGCTGCAACCAACTCAATTTGTAGAATCCCTTAGATTCCTGTGAAGTCTTTTCCATATCTTTATTCTTTTATTTCAATTTTTCTGCGGCAAACTTGCCCATAGCTTCATATCCCTTAGGGTTGAGATGCAACCAGTCGTCTGAATATTCAGCCTTCAGGCGCTGAGGGTCTTTCGGGTCACGGGTTAATTCATCGAAATCGATGACCTCATCAAAGGCACCGCTCTTTCTGATCCATTCGTTCACGGTTTGGCGCATTGCCTCATGCCAGAAAGAATACCATCCGTTTCCCTTGGTTGGGGTGATCGTTCCACCATATACCTTGATGCCTTTAGCCTTGGCTTTTGCTATCAGCACCTTGTAGCAGGCAATCAGGGTATCTGTTACATGTTCATAATTTCCTCCGCAGCAACCGATATCGTTGGTTCCTTCGAAGATAATGAGCTTATCCACACCTGTCTGTCCCAGGATGTCACGGTCGAAACGCTTCATAGCTGGTTCGCTCAATCCGCCTTGCACCACGCAGTTGCCACCGATACCGAGATTCAATACACCGTATGGCCTCTCTGCATTCAGGGCATCCGAGAGGAAATCGGTCCATCGGTTCTGATGGTTGGTGGTACTTCCACGGCCATCGGTGATAGAGTTTCCGAGAATAGCCACCACAGGGGTAGTCTTATCGGTCTTCACATCAATGGCTGAAAGATTATACCAGTGGTCCACCTCCTCGCCATCATCAAAACTCTTATCCATCGGTTTAGGAGTACGATGCAAACCGTTTACTATATAAGATGTGGTACGTGAACCACGATGGGATGTTGCATTCACTGGAGTCTGCTTGCCATAGTCGATGGTAATCGTGAGGCGCTGTCCACTCTTCAAGGCATATTTCAAATCATCTGAGAAGATAGCCTTGCCAGGAGCAATGGTTACATTCTTCTTGCCATTAAACTTGAGATACTTCACGGTCTTACCATTCACAAACCAGTTGCTGTCCTTATCTGTATCTGCAATATACACCGATTTGATTTCCACCGGTTCCTTGCTCTGCTCATTGCTGAGCTTCACTCTGAGTTCCTCTCCGCCAAAGGAAACATGAACCACCTGTCGGCAAGAGCGGTTGCTCAAGCTTTTCTTAGGCATATCTCCTTTGCCAGTCCATTCCACTGCAGTAGCCCAAGATCCTTTCCATACCTTCTGGGCAAAAGCTACAGAACTTGACGCAGCCAACACGAGTGCCAAAGATAAGATCTTTATTGCTTGTTTATTCATCGTTATTATGATGCCTTTAATGTTTCTATTGTTGTTGACGATGCAAATTTACTAATAAATTATGAAATAACAGGTATTTTATAGTTACCATTACTTTTCTATTTGTTTCATACTCACAAAAATGGCACAAAAGATAAAGAAACAAAAAGAAACGAAACATATTGTTGCATTAGAATTTGTTTCTTTCATTGTTTTTTGTTACTTTTGCAGCCGTAATAACCTATTTTAAATAAGAAACGGACAAAAAAATATGAAGCATATCAGACATTACCTCACAGCACTCTTCGCTATTGCCTTATCGCTTATGGTATGGGCCGACAGTGGTGAACTCTTCACTTCGGGCAAGCTATCCAGTTCGCTTATCAACTGTATTGTGCAAGACAAGTATGGCTATATCTGGGTGGGCACGGAATACGGACTCAGCAAGTTCGACGGCTACCGCTTTACCAACTATCTGCACAACGAAGAAGACACAACCTCCATCACCGACAATATTATCTCCGATCTTCTGGTAGATAAGAAAGGTAACCTCTGGATTGGTTGCGCCAAGGGATTGATGCGCTATAATTATGAGACGAACAATTTCTCCCGTCTCCAGTTTCCTGATGGCAGAAAGCCACGCATCTATTCGATGGTAGAAAGCCATCGCGGCGATATCCTGCTGGGCACTGCAGGTTACGGTCTCTACTCCGTGAAGGACAACGGCATAGAGAAAACGGCAAACAACAGATTCACCATCAGATGGGAAAGAGCATACGCCGAGCGCGACTCGGATGTATTCTTCACCCATATCTACGAAGACAAGCACCACTATCTCTGGCAGAGCAGTCACCTGTTAACCTTCACCCGATTCATCGAGAAGCAAGGCAAGGTGCAGCGCAAAGACTTCAAATCGCCATACGGAGCCCCTGTGGCATTCATCCAGCATCGCCCGCAAGCCATGCTCATCGTCTGCATGTATGGCATCATCTACTATGACTATCGAACGGGGCGTATAGCCGATGCCGGTTACGACCTGGGTACTTTCAAGAATCATGTAACCATCAACAATGCCACCTTCGACCACGATGGCAACCTCTATATCAGCACCTCTGAACATGGAGCCCTGATTATCAAGAAGGGAAGCAACAAGGTGGAACAGCTGGAAAACAGCAACAGCAATTTCAATCTTTCCACCGCCTTCGTCAACGATATCATCGAAGACAAGGACAACAACCTCTGGATAGGCTGTTACAAGAAAGGTCTCTATCTGCTCAACCAGCGCCAGCAAGCCTTCAGCAGCTGGAGTTTCTCGGCACAGAACTACATCATCGGCAGCAGCGTTTCTTCCATCGCCCCTGGCGAGAATGGCGAAACATGGTGTACGGTGCAAAACAGTGGCGTATTCTGTTTTGATGCTTCAGGAAAGATTATCGCCCACCCTACCTCGCCAGCAGGCACCTGCATCATCTACAAAGACCGCCGGGGTGCATACTGGATCAGCAACGGAAGTGCGCTCTACAGCTACAATCCGCATACGGGAGCCTATCAGGAAAAGCTCATCTTTACCAGCGCAGGTATCTACTGCATGACAGATGACAACCAGGGCAATCTCTATATCTCTGTATATAGCAAGGGCCTATATATATATAATGTGGAAAGCGGAAAGGTTACCGTACTCAATATGCGACAGAGAGGAAACAAGGGATTCCTCTGCAACGACTGGGTGCGCAGCATGGCATTCGACCATACCGGTCATCTGTGGATAGGTACTTCAAATGGCGTTTCCTGCCTCAACACGAAGACACTCAGCTTCAAGGACTTCGGATGGAATATCATTCTGAAAGACAGACAGGCGAATGGCATCTGCGAAGGAAAGAACGGCAATATGATTATCGGAACGGAAGAAGGACTCTATCTTTTCGACCGAAAGAACAACAAGACCCTTGCTCTCCCTCACGCCGAAGTTCTGAAGGGAAAGCAGGTGTGCAGCATCATCAAAGACCATCAGGGCGACTTGTGGATAAGCACCACCATGGGCATCTGGCAGTATGACCAGAAGAACAGACAGTTTATCGGGCACATCAATGGCAACGGACTCACCACCCGTGAATACGTGCTGGGGTCCTCCATGCATACCGCCAGCGACCTCATCGCCTTCGGAACAAGTGACGGCATCACCACCTTCTACCCGGAAAGAGTGAGAGCCAAGAAGATGGAACTGGGAGATGTACACCTCACCAACTTTATCATCGACGGCAAGCCAATCAACTGTCTGACGGATGAGTTCACTATACCATACGAGGAGAATTCGTTCACGCTGGAGTTCTCGCTGCTCAACTACAGGAACACCGACAACATCAGCTTCCAATATCGTATCAACGAGGGAAAATGGAACAGCACCAACGAAGGCTCCAACGCAGTATCATTCAACAAGTTGAAACCGGGCAGCTACACCCTGGAGGTAAGAGCCATGAGCAATGGCAACTTCTCCAAGAAGTCAACCATCATCCACATCAAGGTGTGCGACCCTTGGTATGCTTCCACCTGGGCATTTCTCCTCTATTTCCTGACAGCAGCAGGCATCATCCTGTATATCATCTACCGATATGAGCGCCATCGCAAGGAAGACCTGGAGGAAACCAAGATGCAGTTCCTCATCAATGCCACCCACGATATCCGTTCACCGTTGACACTGATTATGGGACCACTCAACAAGCTGAAGACAAGAATCACGGATGCCGAAAGCAAACAGGATATCGATACCATCGACCGCAACGCCCAGCGCCTGCTGCTTCTGGTAAACCAGATTCTTGACGAGCGCAAGATAGACAAGGACCAGATGCACCTGCATTGCCAGAAGACCGACCTCAAGGAGTTCCTGCGTGGCATCATGTCACTCTACAACTTCAATGTCCAGGAACGCAGCATCACTCTTAGCCTGAAGGAAGACGAGAGTCTGAAGGAGGAAGGTAACCTGCAAGTATGGATAGACCGCATCAACTTTGACAAGGTTATTTCCAACCTTCTCTCCAACGCCATGAAATATACTTCAGACGGTGGCGAAATTACGCTTATCATAGGAAAGAACAAAGAGAGTGCCATCATCAAGGTAGAAGATACTGGTATCGGACTGAAGGAAGAAAAGACCGACCGTCTCTTTGAACGCTTCTATCAAGGCAATAACAACAGCGACATCCATATCGAGGGAACCGGAATTGGTCTGAACCTCTGCAGAGCCCTCGTCAAGATGCATGGAGGAACTATCAGAGCCTACAATCGCACTGACGGAATCAAGGGTTCTTGCTTCGAGGTAAACATTCCGTTGGGCAAGGAACACCTCAAACCAGAGGAGATTCTGCAGGAGGACAGTACAAAAACTGCCGAATCCACCGGTAAAAGAACGCAAGCCAACCGCAATTTCAATATCCTGATAGTAGATGACGATGCAGAGATTGCCCATTATATCAAGACCGAACTGAGCGACTGGTACCGATTTGAACATGCCTGCAACGGCAAGGAGGGTCTCAAGATGTTGCTCACCGGCAAATATGATCTCGTGATAAGCGATGTGATGATGCCGGAAATGGATGGTGTTACCATGCTCAAGAAGATTAAAGGTAACTCTAACGTAAGCGATATACCGGTCATTCTGCTCACCTCCAAGAGCGAGGTAGAGAACCGGCTAGAGGGATTGCGCAAGGGTGCCGATGCCTTCCTGGCTAAACCATTCAATATGGAAGAGCTGCATATTCTCATCGACAATCTGGTAGATAATGTCCGACGCATCCGTGGCAAATACAGCGGTGCGCAGGGACAGAAGGCTAAGATTGAGCAGATACAGGTAAAGGGCAATAACGACGCTCTCATGGAAAGGGTGATGAAATATATGAACGAGCACCTCGCCGATCCTGACCTCAACGTTGAGAAACTGACAGAAGATGTAGGCATCAGCCGTGCCCAACTGCACCGTAAGCTGAAAGAAATAGCAGGCGTCTCTGCCGGTGAATTCATCCGTAACTTACGATTAGAGCAAGCAGCACGTCTTATCGAAGAAGGACAGATCAACATCACGCAAGTAGCTTATTCCGTAGGATTTAGCAACCAGACCCACTTCTCTACAGTGTTCAAGAAACACTATGGCATGTCACCAAGTGAATATGCTGAAACAAAGAGGAATGAGAAATAAACAACAAATTAAAGAAAATAAGGTATTTTTTCGTATCTTTGCAGCAGAAACAATAATAATACAAACTAACGATCTGCAAAGATATGAAGAAATACCTTATTTTATTATTTACGGTACTTACATCACTCTATGTTTCTGCACAGAGTGATGGCTCACAGTTATGGCTCGGAAAGCAGTATGCTAACTCATGCCAAGTCATCTCACAGTTGCCTGATGATGCAACAGCCAAGATTGCCAAGCAGGAGTTAGAAAACAACTGGCGTGGCAAGAATGTTGAGCTCAAGATAGACAAGAGTCTCAACCTGGGCGAGGGCTATAACATCTACGCCCGTCCTGCCCAGCAAGGCGACAACATTCAGTACGAAGCAACTATCACCGCCAGCAATCCTATCGGTTTGCTCTATGGTGCCTACGAGTTAATTCGACTTCAGAACACTGATGCCTACAACACAGGTAGCGGCAATCAGCAGAACTTCAGCAAAGCTATCGATGAGACCGAGAAACCACAAGTGGGTCTCCGCATTCTTAACCACTGGGACAACCTGGATGGCAGCATCGAACGTGGCTATGCCGGCAAGAGCATCTTCAAATGGGAAGAAATCAAACTCGGCAAAAACGGCAAGGGTGGCAGCATCAGCAAGAGTCTTCACGACCGTCTCATCACCTATGCCCGTGCCAACGCATCGCTCGGTATCAACGGAAGTGTACTGAACAATGTAAATGCATCACCAAAGATGATGACGGCAGAATATATTAATAAGGTGAGAGTCATCGCCAACATCCTGCGTCCATACGGCATCCGAGTATATCTCAGCATCAACTTTGCTTCTCCTATGGCATTGGGCTATACCAAGACTGCAGACCCATTGGATAAAAAGGTACAACAGTGGTGGAAGAAGAAAGCAAAGGAGATTTATGCTGCCATTCCAGACTTTGGCGGATTCCTGGTAAAAGCTAATTCAGAAGGACAACCTGGTCCTGGCGATTACCACCGCACTCATGCCGAGGGAGCCAACATGCTTGCCGATGCCGTCAAGCCATACGGTGGCATTATCATGTGGAGAAGCTTTGTATATGGTGCTAATCATAAAGGCGAAGACCGTGTAAAGCAAGCTGTCAGCGAATTCAAAGGTATGGATGGAAAGTTCCGTGACAATGTAATTCTCCAGTCAAAGAACGGTCCGCTCGACTTCCAGCCTCGTGAACCATACGCTCCTATCTTCGACAACATCAGACAGACACCTCAGATAGCAGAACTTCAGATTACACAGGAATATCTCGGACAGTCTAAACACCTCACCTATCTCGCCCCAATGTGGAAGGAATTCTTCGGATTCGTCAATCCAAGCAAACTGGTAGGTATTTCTGGTGTAGCCAATATCGGTGATGATGCCAACTGGTGTGGTCATCCTTTCTCACAGGCAAACTGGTATGCCTTCGGTCGCCTGGCATGGAATCCTTCGCTCAGCGCAGAAGAGATTGCTCATGAATGGCTCGTACAGACCTATGAGAACCAGGACGAGAAGTTCACCAAACCTGTAGAGATGATGATGATGACCTCACGTGAAGCTTGCGTCAACTATATGATGCCATTGGGCTTACATCATATCTTCAAGTTCGATCACCACTACGGTCCGGAACCGGATGGTTTCATCGCCAGCTATCCATTGGAGTGGTGCCCTGTGTATTATCACAAGGCAGATGCCAAGGGTATCGGTTTCGACCGTTCATCCAGGGGAACAGATGCCGTAGGTCAGTATCCGGAGCCATATCGCAGTCAGTATGACAACATCGAGACTTGCCCAGAAGAATATCTCCTATGGTTCCATCATGTGCCTTGGACTTACAAGATGAAATCAGGCAGCACTCTCTGGCAGGAACTCTGCATGAAGTACAACATGGGTGTGGCGATGGTTGAAGTTTACCGCGACTTCTGGCACACCTCAACCAAACAGTATATGAAGGGGCATGAGCAGGAATGGCAACATACCGATTCATTACTCAATGTACAGTTGGAAAACGCCAAGGAATGGCGCAATACCTGCCTCAAGTATTTCCAGAACTATGTATCTTCTACAGTAGATAAGTAATAGTAGAACCCGCAGGAAAGTAATGATAAAGTGTCGTAATCTCAGATTTTTCATGAGATTGCGACACTTTTCTCGCTAAAAAGTTGTCGTAATCTCATTTTTTTTGTAACTTTGCGACAGTTTTAAGCATAAAAAGACAGATATGAAAGAGAACATCATCGGAAGAGAACAAGAGATATCCAAGCTGGAGAACTACATCTCTAGTCGTAAATCGGAGTTTATTGCCATATACGGCAGACGACGTGTAGGTAAAACATTTCTCATCAAGGAAATGTTTGAGGGACGTTTTACCTTCCGAGTTACAGGCAAAGACAATGTCTCTACCAAGGAACAACTCACCAATTTTGGCTTTGCCCTCCTTGAGCAAATGAATGTGGATACAATGCCTAAAGACTGGGAAGAAGCCTTCAGATTATTACAAAAGGCTATAGAAAATATGCCGGAAGGCGCGAAGGTCATCTTCTTCGATGAACTTCCATGGTTTGACACTCGTTCCTCTCACTTCATCAGTGTCTTGGAGCACTTCTGGAACGACTGGGCTTTCTATCGCAACGACATCAAGTTGATAACCTGCGGAAGTGCCACTACCTGGATGATAGACAATGTCATCAACTCTCATGGCGGTCTCCACAATCGTGTTACGCACAATATCCTTCTCTCTCCTTTCTGCCTGAGAGAAGTAGAAGACTATTTCAAGGCACAGGGATTCAATTATGAGCGACCAGAAATCATCGAATGCTTCATGGCTGTAGGTGGAATTGCCTATTATCTCTCCCTCTTCGAAAGCGACAAGAGCGTGGCACAAAATATCCAGCAACTATGCTTTACACGTGGTGGCGAACTGACAGAAGAATTCGACCGTCTCTTCAAATCTTTATTCAAGAAAGCAGACAATTACCAAGCAATCGTAACGGCACTGAAAGACAAGGGCAAAGGCATGACGAGACAAGAACTCTTGGATGCTACGCATCTTCCCAACAACGGTAGGTTTACGAGCATGCTAAAGGAACTGGAGCAGTGCGACTTCATCCGCAGTTACAATCCTTTTGGAAAGACCAAAAAGGAATGTATGTATCAACTGATAGACCCATTCACATTGTTCTACTTCAAATTCATGCACAACAAAGGTACATTCTTTGACGACTACTGGATCAAGATGCAATCCACCAGCGAGTATGCCTCATGGTGTGGCCATGCCTTCGAGATAACTTGCCTTCATCACATCAACAATATTGTAAAAGCCCTTGGCATAGATGGTTGCATCAACATCCCATGCGCTTGGTCGTATCGCCCTACCAGCAAGACATTGGCAGACGAGGATGCCGATGAGGATTTGAAACAAGGTGCCCAGATAGACTTATTGATAGACCGCTCCGACAAGTCCATTTCCATCTGCGAGATGAAATACTGTCAGGGAGAATATGAAATCAACAAGGCATACGATGCCCATCTCATGCACCGCCTTAACATATTCAAGAAAGTGACCAAGACTAACAAGACCCTCATCCCTACCTTCATCACTCCATACGGACTATATAATAATATGTATGCAAGAAAAATAACAAGACAAGTAACAGGGGATGACTTGTTTGCATAACATAAGGTACAAAAAGTTGCACGACAACAAGGTATTCCCACTAGGCTCGACAGAGAAGTTACTTTCTAGCACCCAGAATGATACTTTCTCCAACCCGAGAAGATACGCTTTTCTTCTGAAAGATGCAAGGAATTATTGGAAAATATTTGAGGGTGAGGGAGATAAAAAGAAAAAGGTGTATCCCACTTGCCCGGTGTGTGGGGCAAGAAGGATACACCTTTTTATATTATAGTCCTTTAATTTCCTGCTCTGTCAAACCAGTAATTAAAGCAATCTGCTCTATGCTCAATCCATTAGCCAGCATTTTGCGGGCAATGTTATTTTTCTCTTCAACACGACCTTCAGCACGACCTTCAGCTTTGCCTTCTTCCATACCTTCCAGTCTTGCATTTCCCAAAACATCATTTTGAATCATGATGGCATTGATGTGCTCATCGTATGCATAACGTTCTGCATCCGACATGGAATAGTATTTCAGTTTCTCACGAGCTTCCTGCAGACCTGGTGCCTGGGTTTCTGGCGAGATGACTCCATTTTTCAGGTATTCAACCCATTCTTCCAATGGTGATTTAGCCACCTTATTGAATTCGTTTACACGAACCAGAATATAAGTTGGGAAAATCTCAGAAGGCGATTTCCTTACTATCGTATCTTTCTCCTTGGTACTGATGATCAGGTGGTCTTGGGTATGCAAGCCCACGAAATTGTTCTGTCCCACATAGATGTAGTCTGATCCCTTGCCCAGATCAAAGTACAGAATGCTGATGGAATATACCTTCTTCACCTCTTTATAGGTATTGCCTAGATTGATATGATTGAAAATAGACTGATTCCACTTAAAATAAATGCTTTCACAATAATATAGAATACGGAATGCATGAATATCTACAATGATAATTTCTCCCTTGCTATTTTTGGCTTTGATATCTACACGATTAAATTTATCTTCAGCTGCCTGCTGGTTGCCTTCGCTCTCCAAGATATCAATAATCTTGATAGGTTCATTCAGAAACACAGTCAGGAAGCCCTCAAGCACCCCAAAGTTCGCCTTCTGGCGAAGCAAACTCTTGATAGCCCAGTCAAAACGTATGTATCTATCTCTTAGCTCTGTCATATTTACCTCCTTGGTTTTAATGATTCACTTATCCTTCTGCAGCAAATAAAAACTTTTGTTATGCTTGATAATAAATAGTATCTTCTGCATTTGACGGTTTGTATATACCAGCATCTGCGAACAGTCCTTCAAAGCATAAATCTTCGTCTAATTCAGGCCAATGAATACCATATCTACTCAATACGAAAGCCTTACGCTGGGCTGGTGTGGCGTTAGCAAGACGGTTCCAACGACTGAAAGGATAGTTAGCCTTCCAGCCATTTTGGGTTTCTGCCCAAATATGGGCATCGTCAACCCAAACGCGATTTACTCTATATTGCTCCATAATATCTTATTTTTGTATACCATTATCTAAGATGTGAAGCCCAGTTTCCATTTTTATCCAAAATGCCTGCATCTATAAGAAATTTCAAAGATGCCTCTTTACTAGCTGTTGCAGCCTTTCTTGCAGCCTCCGCAAGCTGCTTCTCGTACAATTCCATGTCCTTCATCCCGGATGAGAGAAAAAGTTCATCTGCTTCTTCCAAATCTTTGTACAGCTTTTCCATTGAATATGCTATAATGTTTTTCATGAGAGTGCCTCCATCGTCTGTATTTTAGATTCTCGTCAAATCCATTATAACAGAGATGTTGGTACTCTCTTTTTTTCTTTTATTCAACTGACAAAAACTTTACTCTATATTCAGAAACTAAGGATGAAGCATTTGGCAAACTTATGGAAGCTTTACTTAATCAGGTTCTTCAAGCTGAATCTACCGAACAACTTGGTGCTAATAACTATGAACGTTCTCTAGAACGTTCTGATTACAGAAACGGAACCAGGACAAGGTCATTAACTACTCGCATCGGAAAGATTGAATTACAAGTTCCTAGACATCGTAATGTCCCATTTAAGACTTCCTTATTCGAGAATTACCAGCGTAATGAGCAAGCTTTAATTACAACCATGATGGAAATGGTAGTGCAGGGTATATCAACCAGAAATGTCAAAAAAGTAACTGAAGAACTCTGTGGAGAGTCTTTCTCTAAATCTACTGTTTACTACCCAACTTAGTGGTAGTTGATTTCTCCTACACATAAGAACGTTTATTACCGGAACATTATCCATTTATTATTGTTGATGCGATATATTTAAAAGTTCGCGAAGATCATCGTGTCAAGTCCAAAGCATTGTTTGTCGCTATTGGGATAAACAATACAGGTCACAAGGAAGTACTCGGTTTTGAAGTATACGATTCTGAGAAAGTAAACACCTGGAAGGACTTCTTTGAAAGTCTTAAAAGTCGTGGCTTACGTGGCGTGGATATTGTGATATCAGATGCAC
>ENA-OOSI01000177-OOSI01000177.1-human-gut-metagenome-genome-assembly--contig:-NODE-177-length-20622-cov-2.383430_pt1 | contig 20622 bp, 15 predicted proteins | sample MGYA00241171_ERZ501200 | MGnify/ENA primary metagenome ERZ501200 (study PRJEB25962, sample SAMEA2042554) | human gut metagenome | biome: human gut; feature: human-associated habitat; material: faeces...
TTCAAGAAGTCTCACATCAATTGTAACACAACATCACGTGGCTGTATTTTTTTGTCATATTCTTTGAAAATTTCAGGATATATGTTATAATATTAATATCAATATCAATTACTATTATATAAGAAGGTTAAAATGAAAGTTTTATTTTTGCATTTAAGTGATATACATATTAAAGATAAAAGTACTTATTCAAATGAAAAGATTGATAAGATGATTACAGCTATTACTCAAGAAGAATCTATGGAAAAAATTTTTATTATTTTATCAGGCGATATAGCTTTTGAAGGAATAGAAGGTCAATATCAATTGGGTAGAAAAATTTTAGGACAAATTATTGTAAAGCTGAAACAAAAATATAATATTAGTGATTATATTGATGTTTTAGTTGTTCCGGGGAACCATGATATTAATTTCAATGGTATTCCTTTATCAAGAGTGGAAATTCAAGAAAAATTTTTTAAAAATAATGAAAAAGATCAAATATATAATGAATATATTAAAAAAATGGATGATTTTTTTGAATTTGCGTCAAGCAATAGATGTTTTGTATCAAATAAAATTGTGGATGTTAGACAGGTAAAAATAGATAATTATGTAATACAATTTAATTTAATCAATTCAGCAATTAATTCAATACTTAAAGATCCAACTGGAGATGACGATAAGGGATTACATTATATCGATGATACAGAAATAGCTAAGATGGATAGTAATAAAAATAATGATTTGGTGATATCTATTATGCATCATTCTCCTGAGTGGTATAATGAAACATGTAGACACAAATTATTATCATATATAAATAATAAAACTGATTTTTTATTATGCGGACATGAACATATTAATACTGAAAGTGAATTAATGCAAAGTGCAACAAAAGTTACAAGAATTTGTGGTGGACCTCTTTCATTTGAAAACGAAAGCATATTTAATACAATTATACTTGATACTGTGGAAAATAAATATAAGACTTGCAAATATATTTGGTGCGATAATATTTACAAAATAGAATCTAGTGAATTTAAAAAGATGAATAGTGATATTAAGATTAAATCAATATTTTATAAAGATTTCATAAATGATCAAACATTGAATAATATAAGTGATTTCAGAGATTTTTTTGTTTTTCCAGAATTGATAGATGTTAGTAAAGAACAAACAGAACAAGTGATAAGTTCTAAAAAGTTATTTGAGCTAATTGATAATAAGAAAATGGTAATTTTTGAGGGTGATGATTATTCAGGCAAAACATCTTTGAGTAAGTATATTTTTTTAGAATCATTAAAAAACAAAGTACCAGTTTTTTTTGATATGAAATGTTTAAACTCAATTAGAATAAACAAGATTGTTGATTTTGCATTTGAAGAACAATATAACAAAACTCATTACAATAAGTCAAATTTTTTACAAGAACCTAAAATAAATAAGATTGCAATAGTCGACGATGCTGATAAAGTAGATTTAAAACAATATGAACTTTTAATAGAGGAATTAAAAAAATCATTTGGAATAATTATTATATTCAAGGGGTTAAAGTCACAATACGACATTATAGAATTATCAAAAAAACACTTGGACGATGAGGAAGGTACAATTACAATAAAAATTTGCCCTGTATATAACGATACTCGAGAATTATTAATTAGAAAAGTATGTAAACTAATAATTCCTAATATTTCTGATAATGAATTGGAAGCTAAAACTAAAGAAATTAATAATATAATTAGAAATCAGATGCAAATTTTTAATCTTAATCCATATTTTATAGTTTTATTTATTAAAACAATACTTACTAGTGGGTATGAAAAGGGTGAAGCTAATGTTTTTAATTCTGTATTTGTATCTAATATAACAAACATTTTAAAAACAAATTCTAAGCTTGATATTAATGTTTCTATACTTATATTACAGAGAATAGCCTATTATATTCATACGAATAAGGAGTATCCTATTAAGGCAGCATCTATAACAAGAATAATTTCGGAATATAATGAAGAAGGAAAAGGATATAGAAAACCACTGAATCCTGTCAACATTATTAATGAGCTTGTTAAGACTAGAATTATTAACTATTATAATGAAGAAGGAGACGTTTGTTTTTTTAATAATTCGTATTTAGCTTATTTTATTGCAAAAGAATGGTTAAAATTAATAGATTTAAAAGAATTAGAAAAGATAGTAGACAATATATGCTTTGGAATAAATGGAGAGATTTTATTATTTATTTGTTTTTTATATGAAAATTCTCAAGTTCGTATTCTTAATACAATCTTAGAAAGAGCAGAATTGTTTTTTTCATGTTTTGATGAGTTAAACTTTATAAAAAATAATATTAAATATTTCTTAGAGGATAAGAAAAAAATAGAATTAAGTCTTCCCAATGCACGAGATAAAGCACATAAGCAAGATGAAATTAAAGAACAAGAGAAAAGATTAACATCTAATGATAAATTAAAGTATATAAATATTTATGATTATGACGAAAATACAATTACAGAAGCTCCAATGGTTTTTTCTAGAGGAGTAAAATATATAGAAATTTTAGCAAAAACTTTACCTGATTTTATTCACAGCATGGATATTAATCAAATTAAAAAATTTGTCAAGGCAATTTATGTTTACCCTAACAAACTTTTGTTTAATGTATTTAAACCAGTTGATGATATGATTACGAATGAACTGGGATCTAAAAGTGTTGAAGAATATGGAATAGTAAATTACAGTGAAATTAATAAAGCAATTACTACAATAAAAAATATATCTCAAACAGTTTTATTAAATATTTATGATATGACGGCAAGATATGCTTCCACTAATGCAACCATTATGGCATTAGATAACTATGATTATCATAATAACTGGAATTATTGTCTTCAAAATGCTATGTTTTATGATAACATTGGTGAAACAGAAAAAATGGGTGAGAAACTTGTTAAATTATATAAAGATAGTGATAATAAAACAATACAAAATTTAACTATAAGAGTATATCACAAGCATTTATTATTTAATAATATTAACTATGTTGGAAAAGTTCAACAGCAAATTTCGTTGTTTTTTCCAGCTATTAACCAACAATCTAAATATTCAAATAATAATTTTCTACTTATGAAAAAAGTGCGTAGAAAAATTAAAAAATAGAAACACTATATTGGTCCTTCCCCAATTGGTCATTAAATATAGACTCTATGACCTAATATCTATATTTTTTATACATGTCATATCGCCACGTTGATAGTGCTTCTAGAATTATTATATGTTAAAAATTAATTAATATGAATTTAAAAATGATATATATAGTTTATGTAGTGATTTTAATTAATGTAAATGGTAGAATAAGTTTGTAGAATAATGATAATTATAAACCTAATAATTTTAATAATGATAAATTTATAAAAATGGTAATTAATATTTAATAATTATGGTAATAAAATGGTTTTAATTTCGTGCAAGAAGAAATGGAAAAATACTTAAATTTATGAAATAGCTTACCTGATTATGTAGCACAATAGAATACATTAGACGAATTATTTTTTGAAGATTTAAAGTAGAATGGTAATTTAGAAAATGTATTAATTAAATGCAATGTTTTAAATGATTTTTATAGCGCAAATATTTTTAAAATATATTCAGTTGCTATTCATATATTATCATTTAATATAGATGAAAGATTAACTAATGGTGATCTAACACTTGTGGATGATATTGTAAAAATAACTATTTCAGAGAAAAATAAATATTTCTATTCTTTTGCTTCAAAGTATTGTAGTCATCACAATCCTACAGCTTATCCTATATATGATTCATATGTTGAAAAAGTTTTAAAGCATTTTATCAATTCTAATAAAAGAATTTTTAATATTTAATTTCCATTTCTTTAATAACTTACCAAAATTTCGAAATTCTTCAATGTGACTAATGGTAAAATCTTCAATTAAATTATCTAATTCTTCATCACAGTTATTGTAGGAAGCAGTTAAATTAAATTCCCTGTATCTTTCTTTTAATTCATAAGCGTATTTTAAATCTGAGTCAATGGACAATAAATATTTTCTAATTTCATATTTATCCCATTTTGTTTTCATCTTTCTAATTTCAATTAAGCCATCATAAATGTCATCAAAATCTTTTACAAAAAAATAATGGAATTTTTTAAGCATATAATAGTACATATCATTATAGCAAATAGATTTGGATTTTTTATCATATTTACGCATAATTTTTAATCTAATACTTATCATGGCCTCGTTTAAATGCTTAATAACATGAAATGAATCGACAGCAATTTTAGCATTTTTAAACTGTATTTCAGCTAGATCACGATAAGTATCCCACATATCTATGATGATATACTCGACATTATCTCGCTCTTTCTTAGGAATTTTTGAGAAATAACTATCAAGTTTGTCTTTACGTCTTGAAGAGAAAACATCAATGATTTTGTTATTTTTAAAATCAGCCATAACAAAGGCATATTTATCGGTAGTCTTTCTAGACCTATAAAACTCATCAAAACAGATAATTTTAGGTAAGGAAGACCTATGACATTCAACATATGTATCAAAAATTTTAATTATAGTTGTAACAGATAAATTTAAATTTTGGGCTACACCTGTAAATGTGTTAGTATGATTCAATAATTGGCGTAAAACAGTATAAATAGTGTAAGTAGAAATTTTTAGATTTTGAGATGAAAAAGGATTTAATTCGTAAAACGAAGAGCCACAATACTTACATTTGTAACGACGAGCTTTATAAATTATGTAACAAGGATTATTTGTAGATATAGAATGTTTAATTTTTTTAATACGATAATCTTTAATTAAAATTTCGGTACCGCCACAATAGGTACAAAAAAGAGTGCTTTTCTCCAATGTTATGTAGCAATACAAGATATTATTAACTTTTGAAATTTCAGCTGTTTTAATTTTAATGTTAAATTGTTCTAAATTTAATAATTTTATGATATCATAATACATGAAGGTCCTTTCTTATATTTGTATGACAACAAAATTATAACAAAGGACTTTTTTTTACGTTAAAATAAGCTCTAAATTAATTGGGGGTCTCATATCTTACCCCCCAACAAATTTATATAATCCTAAATATAACGTTTAATCAAAAAAACCTAGTAGTATTTACTACTAGGTTTTTAATGTTTACAAGATAAAATATTACTCTTTAAAACATAAATATGTTATAATAGTTTAAAATAACCAATAAAAAAAGAATTTTAATGGTTTATTAATTGAGGTAAAATAATGAATAAGATAGATACTGATCAAATGCATGAGATAATTGTACAACTTAAAAATAATAATATGGATGTATTTGATGAATTTTACGAATTAACAAAACGACAAGTTCATATAGCGATCCTAAGTATTTTAAAAAATAAAACCATGACCGAAGACGTAATGCAAGATACATATCTAAAATTCTTAAACAATATCCATAAATATAAAGAAAAAACCAATGTTGTGGCATTTATTGTTACTATTGCGAGAAATCTCGCGATTAACATTTACAATAAACAGAAGAAAGAAACGTTTTATGATTTTGATCAGTATGAGGATACTTATCATGAGAAAACTAACGAAACACCATTGCTCGATATTGTTTATGAAACATTAGAAAATGAAGAACTTGAAGTTTTTATTCTGCATGTTATAGATGATTTAAAACATCGTGAAATTGCGAAAATTATGAATAAACCTTTAGGTACCGTCACTTGGCTTTATAATAAAGCTGTAAAAAAAGTTAGAGAGAAAGTTGGTAAAGAAAATGAGTAAATACGATGAATTTATTGAAAATTTAAAAGAAGAAATTAATAACATCAATATTCCTAATCAATCGAGTTACATTAAGAGTAATGTACAATTAAAAAACTCAAAAAAGTCATTTTTTAATTTTCGCTTTTTTTCTTTATCAACATGTGCTGCTTTAGTAATAATTACTTTAATTTTAACAATGATATTTATAAAAAAAGAAAGTGCAGTTGAACCGACACCGACCATCAAGGTTCCTACTATCGCATCGACAATTGACGATGCTTATGCTTTTGAAATAATGGCAGCAGGTAACTTTCTTTATACAAAAACAACTAACCAAGCAACTCGTGGTAGAAAAAATGCGAAAAAAACTGCTGATAGCGAATTGAAAGAAATTACTGATAGAATTCATGACCATTACTTAACTGTTAAACAGTTATTGGTGAAAGATAAAATTACCTACAAAATAGAAGATACCGTTGATGATGCATATAAAAATAAAATGATTATCCAACCATTTTTTAACAGTAACTTTGATTTAGAGTATACGATATATTTTAATAAAACAAAAACCATCATCGAAGATGAAGAAGAGTTATTTGATTTTGAAGGTATTATAATAATCAATAATATGACTTATCAAATAGAAGGAAAGATTGAAACAGAAGATGATGAAATAGAAGCAACTCTCAAAGTAACCATCAATAGTAATGAATATTTTATAATCAAACAAGAAAAAGAAAGTAATGAAGAGGAATTTATTTATACTGCATTTGTAGATAATGTAAAGACTAAAGAATATGCTTTATCATACGAAATAGAAGATGATGAAATAGAAGTCGTGATAGAAATGAAGGAATATGGTAAAGTAGAAAAATTAACGGCTAAAATAGAAGATAATGATGTAAAACTAAAAGTCAAATTTGCTAATTATAGGGGGACTGTAGAAGTTATAGATAATAATACATCAATAAAGTATTATTTTGTTAATGAAAATGCTTATATAGAAAAAAAGTTAATAAAAAATAAAAATAATTAAAAAAATACCAATAAAAAAAGCCCCTAGTTTGTTTATTAATTGAAACGGAGGAAAAAATATGAAAAAAAATATTTTTACATTATTATTAATTATAAGCACTTTTATGTTTCTAACTGCTTGTAATAAGAAAGAGCATACTAAAACTGACAAATTTGATGATGTCACAATCAACATGTCCTATCAAACACTATCTTCAATTAAGATGTTAGAAATGACTGAAGAAACTAGCGCGGTTAAAAAACTTAGTAGAGTTATGAGCGAAAGTGATGTAGCTGAGAAAGAAGTTATTGATAAATACTTAAATATGATGGAAGAGTTACTAAACGATAATGGTGGTTTCAAAACCGTGGTTAAAAAATCTGATAAAACAGATTATGAACATTTAATTGAAATAACTACGCGAAATCTCGGTAATGATAACATAGTTTATTCCTTATATTATAATGAAAAAGAAGTAAAAGAATTTCAAGAAATAGATGATGATGAAATCGAGACTACGACTATTAAACAAATTGAAGGAGTAGCGATAACTAACGACAAGGAATATACTTTAGAAGGCCTCATTACTCAAAAAAATGAAAATGATGAAACTGAAACAGAATCAAAATTTAAAATCATTGAAAATGACAATAATTATGTACTTGTTAGCGAAGAAGTAGAACAAGAAATGAATGAGTATGAACATGAGTATAAATATATTGTCGTAAATAATGGTAAAAAGATTAATGAAGTTGAACTTGAAATTGAAAATGAAAACAATGAAACCTCAATCGAAGTAAGAGAAATCAGTAAAGATAGAAAATTATCATATAAATTTAAAAAAATTGAAGAAAAAGGTTCTAAATTTTTCAAAATTGAAGTAAAAAATGGTACAGAAATTACAAAGATTAAAGTTCGTGCTATTCTTGATGTCAATACTAATACATATAAATATGAGTACAAATATATAAAAGAATAAAACTTTTGATACTAACAATTAAGGTAAAGAAAGGTAAGTCTGGTTTAATAAAAATAAAAAAGGAGTATAATAAAGGTATAAGAAAGAGAAAGAAGGAATTACTATAATAAAATAAACGGAAGGAAGAGACGCCTTAGAAAACTTTGCTCCTAACTTTGCTCACTATAATGATGATATTTTGTTTGGAGAAAACTGGAACGATACGTCTATTGATTTAAAAACAAGATGTATGATTACGGTTGTAGCCTTAATATCAAGTGGAATAACCGATAGTTCATTAAAGTATCATTTAGAAAATGCAAAAAAAAATGGTGTAACAAAAGTACAAATGGCGTATGTTGAATAAAAAAATAAAACAGAATAAAAATAAAATAGAATAAAATAAAATTAAAAAGAAAGGAATATTAAATACTTCTAAACTAATAAGCTACAAAAGAAAAAAGAAATTGTGAATTATTAATATACTGTTTAAAGGGAGTGTAAAAATACTTAAGGAGTGTTTCTTACACTCTTTTTTTATTTTATTTTTAAAAAATTTTAAAATTTTAAAAAAAACATATAAAAAGTGTGTTATATATTAATGAAAAGAGAAAAGGAGATAAGAATATGAGAATGAAAAATAAATTAATTAGTAAAATCATAACATTATCTTGCATGATAATGTGTATGTTTTTAATGGGATGTGAAGAGCCAAATAATGGTTCTGGACATAAAAAGCCTACTCCTGGTAGGTATGAAATACTGGAATGTTGTTCAATTGGTGAAGGCACAGTTTTTCCGTACGCAAAAATAGTTGTTCCTGAAGGGGAATCTATAACTATTACAGTTAAGCCTAAAGAGGGTAATAAAATTTATATAGCTGGTTTTATTCGTAATATTAAAGATGCTTGGTGGGGACCAAAAAGTGTTAAAAGGGACATAGAAAAAGATCTTACAGATAAAATAGTGGATGATAAAATAACATTTGCTTACGATGAAATTGACGATGGTGCATTTTGTGTAGTTTTTGTTGATAATGAGTATAATCCAAATTGTGAATTTCAGTTAAGTGAAGACAAAACCTACTATAGAGCATTATTAAATGTGGATCCAATAGAAAAAGTAGAAGAAGTAATTATCCCAGAAACCTATCATAATTTACCTGTAAAAGAAATAGCTAACTTTGCAGGTAATGATATAATCACCAAGGTAGTTTTACCAAACACTCTTACAAAGCTTGGTGAAGGTGCTTTCCGCAATTGTAAATCGTTAAAAGAAGTAGTTTTGCCTGAGAGTTTAACTGAAATAGGAAAAGAAGCCTTCTTAGGATGTGAGGCCTTAGAAAAGATAAATATACCTAATAATGTAACGGCCCTTAATGAAAGAGTTTTTAGTGGATGTGTGAATCTAACGGGTATAGAAATCCCTAGTGGAATGAAAAAAATAAAAACAGAAGCATTTAATGATTGTAAAAAGATAACTTCGATAAAGTTAAACGATAATATGGAAGAATTAGGGACCAATTGGATAAAGGGATGCACAGGATTAAAAAAACTAGTATTAGGTGAAGGGGTAAAAAGAATAAATTATGAAATGATATATGAATGCGAAGAATTAGAATTAACTTTACCAAGCACATATATTTTTGATAATGCTACTTTATATTACGTAAAAGAAATAACAGCATATGTTGAAATAGCTAGTAATAATCCAAGATATAAATCAGTAGATGGAATAGTCTATGACAAGGAAATGACAAAAATAATTATATATCCTAAGCATTTAAAAACAGAGTCATACCTAGCACCAGATACCTTAAAAGAACTAACCTTTATGAACGTTAGTAATAAGTATTTAAAGAGAGTAGATTTGAGCTTGACAACAGGAATGCAGTTGAAACAAGCATGTTTGTCGAATTGTTCATCTTTAGAAGAACTTATTTTACCAAATAAAATATCATGTTTAGAACAAATAATAACAACACTATGTAATCTAAATAAAATTACAATGGCTGGAGAAAACGAAACATATGAGGTTGATGGAAAGACAATAGTCAACAAAGAGACAAAAACGCTTTTAATGATTATTGACAATACAGCAAAAATAGGGGAAGATATAAAAAGAATAGAGAATTACGCGGCACAGTCATATCAAAATGAAGAATTTATTGTTTCAGAAACAATTGAAGAAATAGGAAGACATGTTTTTTCAAAAAAAATAAAGACAATAAAAATAGGAAAAAATGTAAAGAAAATGGATGTAAGAGCATTTGATTCAGCATCGGTACTAGAAAGAATAGAAGTATCGGAAGAAAACATGTTTTATACAACGATTGATGGCGTTTTATATGATAAAAACATTGAAACATTACTTCATTATCCAGATGGAAAACTGATGAAAAATATGTAATGCCAAGTACCATAACTACAGTAATACAAACACTCAATCCAAAGAGTCTGAAAGAAGTTGAGATAAATGCTAATATTGTAGCTAGACCGCGTTTTGTATTTGAAAATTTAGAAAAAGCGTATATTAAAGGTGAAGGAAAAAGTTATGGGGGAGTATCAGCACTATTTTCACGATATGATTATGATGTACCAAATGGATGTGAAATATACTTTGAAGGAACAATTGAAGAACTTAACGCGATAGGATATAACTTTACAGAAATAAAAAAGGGAAGATTCATATTATACGTATTAGATAAGGACAACGAATATTCAGAATATCAAGTATGGAAGGATTAAAATGTTAGGATTAAAAAACGTATCCAAAATATATCGCACTAAGACAAAAAGTGATGTATATGCTTTAAATGATGTAAATATTACTTTTCCCAAGTCTGGAATGTACTTAATAAATGGGAAAAGTGGCTGTGGTAAAACAACTCTTCTTAATATAATAGGTGGACTTGATCTTGACTTTCAAGGTGAGTATTATATCGATAATAAACTTTTAAAAACAACAAGTGATTTTGATAATTTTCGGCGGACAAAAATAAGTTTTATCTTTCAAGACTATAATTTAGTTGATGATTTAAATGTCAAGGAAAACTTAGAATTAGGATACAAATTTACAGGACAAAGTTCAGATGAAAAAATTGGTGAGGTGTTAAAAAAAGTAGGGTTAGAAGGTTATGAAAATCGTTTTCCCAAAGAACTTTCAGGTGGCGAACAACAGCGGATAGCAGTAGCAAGAGCCTTATTGAAAAACGCGCCTATTCTGCTTGCCGATGAACCTACTGGAAACCTTGACAAAAATAATAGTATAGAAATATGTAAATTATTAAAAGAAATAGCCCAAGATAAATTAGTTATTATGGTGAGCCATGATGAGGAGTTATCAAAAGCATTTAGTGATTCCATTATAAAATTAGAAAAAGGACATATTGTAGCAAGTGTTAATGTAGTTTCAAGCACTAATATAACTAACGATGAAAACAATGAAAAATTTAAAAATGTCATCAGCAATAAAGTAGCTTTTAAAATGGCTTTGCATGAATTTGGATATAAAAAAATTAAAACTATTGTAACAATTATTGTCATGACGATTTGCTTTTCACTTCTTTCTGTTTCGCTTGCGACATACTTGTACTTGCATTGTGATCCTTACATTGAGATGATAAAACGTGAAAACTATCAATATTTAAAGATGACGCTCAATTACGATGGGTTAAAGGAATTAAAAAAAGATAATGTTGCATTCATAAAAACGAATAATGGGAAACAAAACTTCATTACAGATAAAAAAGAATTAGATAGAATGGGTGTTAAATGGTTAGCTGTAGATGAAACCATAACCTCACCGCTTTTAAAAGGTGTAGACATTTTTAGTAGTGAAGAATTGAAATTTCTTTTTCATAGTGGTTATTCGATAAAAAAAGATGGTAAATCATATTATATCGATGATCAATTCACCGCTTGGGAAAAGATAATAGGGGCAGATGTTATAAATAGTAAAAACAAACATGTAGTATATATTGGAGGTGTTTATCAATCGCCAATTCCTTATGTTAGTTACGATGACATATACTTTTATAAAGAAAAAGTATCTGCTCAAGAAGGAATTAAATATTTTTTAGCGACATATGAGGATGGTTTTTATAACGCAAGAACCACATATAACACATTTGAAAATCCGATCAATAGTTATGGAATTTTTCAAAAAAAGCTTTACAGTAATGATAAAAATATTTTAAATTTTGACATTTACATCAGTAATGAAGAGACAAATAAGTGTTATACCATTTTGGATGATGGACGCGTTTTGGACCTTATTCCAAGAGATAATGCCAATGATGAAGTTTATATTTCACTTTTAATGTACAATAGACTTTTTAATACGAATTATAACTCATCAGATGTTATTAAAAAAACAAGTGACGAGAACAAAAATACGAAAGTAGAAGTTTTAAAGAATTTCGATAAAATGGGAGAGAATATTACCCTTTATCTTGAGAAAAAAAGTAATGAAGAGTCATATTATATAGGTGAATTCAAAATAAAAGGTGTTATATGTTATGATGATGATATTCATATGAAAGAATACATCACACTTAATGAAGAAATGTTTTACAAATATGTTTATATTGAAGAAAATCCATACGTAGTAATAAATTTAAAATCTGTGGGTAATCTTAAAAAATTTCTGACAAAATATCACAATGAATATGAAGGAGAGTTTAAAACTCCAATTGATACCGTTGTAAAAGACTTTGAAAATGGGTTATACAATCTTAAAGTTATAATAACGCTTGTTTCGATAGCGATGGCTGTAATTCTTGTACTCCTAGTAGGGACGTTGTTATCAGGTAAAGTGATTGAACGTCAAAAAGTAATAGGAATATTTAAGTCTCTTGGCGCTAGCAACTTGGATATTACAAAAATCTATTTTTATGAAGTATTACTTATGGCAATACCTGTGATGGTTGTTTCAATTATTATTTCTTATTTCACGATTAAGGGTATAGATTATTTTCTTATAAACCAAATGGTAGAAAGTATCTCTTTCTTTAAATATAAACTATTAGGTATACCATTGATAATAGCAATTACGTTGATTCTCATTTTTGTTTCAATTCTATTACCGCTAAGAAGAATTGAAAAAATAAGCGTTATTGAAGTGATAAGAAATAGTTAATTAAATATAATAAAAATGTTCTAGAATAAATTGATAATTGTCAAGCAGACAAATATCGGTTTAAATCTAGAACATTTATTTTTTAAAAGTAAAAAAAAATTAAAAAAGTAAAAAAAAATAGGATAAAGTGTGTTATATATAGGTGAGTGTGAAAGAGGCACTCGCGTGTTAAAGATTACATTATTACATTAAATACGTATAACACTTGATTACTTTAATGTTTTCAGGTATAATCATTATGTAGTGATGGATAATTGTTACTAGTTATTTTGCTAAAGCTTTCGCATGTATAGTATAAAAATGAAATAATTAATTTAAAGGAATCGGGCTTTTTATACTTCATTAAAAAATGCCAAATGCATAAAAACAAAAAGTGGTAATAGCGTAATGATTAGATAGGAATAAGGAAGATGGAGAGATACCATTAAAAACTAAAAAGGTAAGAAAATACCCACCTAATATTAAATAAGGCATTAAAAGCAGTAATATTAGTAATCTTTAACACACAATTATTCAACTTAGTTATATTGTGTTTTCTTTTGTGGTAAAAAAAGGGAGCGTTTATGTATAATTATAACAAAGAATTTGAGGAAATAGTAATATCAAAAGATTTTGAAACTAAAACTTATGCATCATCCGAAGATATATCCGCTATGATAGATAGGATGAAAGAAGAAGATGAAATAGCTTTTGAAGATTTTGTCGCGAATTTTGCGGGTTTTGTCTTTTGGTATGTTAAATCTAGAATAAATGCCGATGATGATATGATTAGGCAATTAGTTTTAGATACTTTTCAACGCGCCTATTTTAAAATAAAAGGATTCCATTATAATGATAAAAAACAATTAATGAGTTGGCTTGTGTGTGTTTCAAAAACGGTAATTTATCACCATTTTAGAAAAAAGAAAAATGAAGTAACGGTTGTTTATGATGATGAATTTATTGAGAGTTATAACGAAAACTATCAAATTGATGATATCCGTCATCATACAAAATATTACGCTGATGATATGAAGCGAATGTACAAATGCTTAGATGAAAAGGAAATTTTCGTTGCGGAAGAGCACGTTGTTAAAAAGAGATCATTTAGTGATATAGCTGAAGAACTTCATGTATCAACTTCTAAAGTGTCTAATATTTATTATCGCGCATTAAAAAAATGCCAGAGGGAAAAAGCCGATAATTAGTAATTAGTCTAAAGAGGGAAGTAAAATGAAAGACGATTTTTTGAAAGAATTAATCAAAGATATTAAAAGAAACTTAACTTTTAATAATCAATTAAAACCAAAATGCCACAATAGGGTGTTTACAAAAACATTTAAAACTTTTAGTTCATTTATTATGACCTTAAGTACAATAATAATAGTAGCTTTTATAGGACCTATTTCAAATACCAATGGTTTAGGAAATGGGATTGTTCAAAGTATCTTAAATACAACCACGAGCTTTATGAATGATACTCCTAGTAATTTCTTTACTACTAGTATTTCATCAAGAGGTAGTCATAGTATAAGCACGACCCCTTTTTCTTCATATATAAAAAGAAAAGAACAATTTTACCACATTTCGATAACTGACACGAGCGTAATAAAATGTATCGGAATATACGCTAATGATAAACTTTATGAATTTATTCTCGAAAGAGCATCGAATCGCAAATTTTTATATGATAGTTTTGTCTCATACGTTTCTTCACTCAGATTTATGGGGGTAACTAACTTAGAGGGCTGTGATTATAAATTTAAAAATATCCAATATGGAACAAGTGTGTTAGAAGAATTCAATGGTTATCATCTGATTGCTGCCTTCGACTTATATGAAATTAGTGTTTTAGATGACAATCAAAATAAAAAGATTACGCTTTTTGATATGACTGATGTCGATAGTGAAAATTGTCTTGTTAAAAAGAATTATAAGTTTTTAAATAAAGAGTATTTTATAACAGCAACAGCCGTTAATAGTTTTAAAGGTGGTTACATAGAACAAATGGCCTTTGAAAATGTTTTACTGTTTGGAGGCTTATATGAAGCGGTTAAAATCAATGACGTTTATTGTGTGATTGTTAAATACGCTGATGAAATTAAACAAAAAGAAGATTCGCTTACGTTTGCAGATGATTTTTACGCAAAGCTTGAAAGAGATGACGAATTATTCAGTTATTATAAAGAATCTATCCTGAATATGTTATAAAATTATTTTGAATGTTTTCAAAGTATAAACTTCTAAAAATGAAGTTTATACTTTTTTTAGTGACGATTCATCTAATATTTTAAGCACGTTTTATTTGTAAGATTAATAAAAATGTTGTATAATGATTAAAAAAAGGAGAAGGCAATATGCAAGAATATTTTAAAACTTTTTATAAAAAAGAAGTGTATCCCGATATGTTAAAATATGCTATAGATAATCATGTTCCCATTATAATGCGAGATTCGCTTGAACTTATTAAACTTTTAATTGAAGCGCGTTTAAACAAAAAGAGTGAATTCAATATTTTAGAAATAGGAACAGCTATTGGATATTCTAGCCTTCATTTTAAGAGCGTTTCTCCTTTGGTTTTTGTAGATACAATTGAAAGAAATCAAGATATGATCGAAACAGCTAAAGCTTTTTTAACCGAATATGATAGTGCTAACCAAGTTAGATTGTTAGAAGGTGATGCCTTAACACTCGATTTAAAGCTTTTAAAAAATAACTATGATTTATTATTTATCGATGCTGCAAAAGCGCAGAATCAGCGTTTTTTTGAACGTTTTTCAGCCTTTTTAGATGATGATGGAATAATTATTACCGATAATTTATACTTTCATGGTTGTATGGAAAACATCGATGAACAGTCGAAAAACGTAAGACATTTAGTTGCGAAAATAGATGCATATAATAACTATTTGCGTAATAATGAAGCATATTTAACGACGTTTATCCCTATAGGTGATGGAATAGCTGTCACAAGAAAGAGAAAATAAGTATGAAAGTAGTTTTAGAATTAAATAATCCCAAACTTCTTGAACAAAAAGATGTAGAAGCTTTTTTGGTAGGGGTAAAAGGGTTATCTTTAAGAGCGAGCGAAACATATGATGATTTAGAACCTATCATCAAAAAAGCTCATGAATTGAATAAAAAAGTTTTTTTAAACGCAATGGATGTTATTATGGAAAAAGATGTATTAGTCTTTTTCGACTTGTTAAAAAAAGTTTTAACGATTTCTTTTGATGGCGTTTTTTATACTGATTTTGCAGTTTTAGAAATGCTTTCTAAATTAAATTACCAAGGCTTAAAGTGTTATTTTCCAACAACATATATCACTAATGCTAAAGATCGCGATCTATTGTTAAATTTTAATGATATCGTTTTAGCATCACCAGAAGTATCAAAAGGTGAATTAAAAGAAATTGTTAATGAGAATACTGCCATCATATTATTTGGAGAATTAGCTTTGTTTCATTCTAAAAGAAAACTTTTATCTAGATATTTTGAATATCGTAATTTTGATGAAATGCATGATTCTGCAAAACTCGATGTTCCTAACTATATGATAAAAGAAGAATTTCGCCAAGAATTATACCCTGTAATAGAAGATGATGAAGGTTTTCATATTTTTATGGAAGGTTATTATACATTAATGTGTGATAGAGAAATCTTAGAAAAAGCAGGATATGGCATTATTTTAACATCATTTTTAGATTATGAAGATTTATCAAAAGTTGTCGCATCCTTTATTAAATACCAAAATGGTTTTATTAATAAGGAAGAATTATGGCATAATTTAAGCAATTTAAAATTACCACTAAAGCTTTCTACGGGAATGTTAAATCAAAAAACGGTTTTAATAAAGGAGGAGAATAATGTCTAAGATTGAATTACTCGCTCCAGCTGGTGACCTTGAAAAAGCATATACGGCTTTAAGATATGGAGCTGATGCGGTATATGTAGGAGGTAAAAAATTTAGTCTCCGTGCAAGAGCTTCCAATTTTGAGATAGAAGACATTAAAACATTAGTAGCTTATGCCCATCGTCATCATAAAAAAGTTTATGTGACGATGAATATCGTAGCTCACGATAGTGATTTGGATGGTTTAGATGAATATATCAAAACGCTTGATAAAATAAAAGTTGACGCCGTTATCGTTTCAAGCCCTTATATTATTGAAAGAGTAAGAAAATTAGCGACTAAAATGAGTGCACATTTAAGTACCCAAGCATCTGTTACTAATCATCTCGCAATTGATTTTTATCAAAAGTTAGGTGTAACCCGCGTTGTTCTAGCAAGAGAGGTTACCCTTGCAGAAATTAAAAAAATCGCAGCATTGGTTGATACCCCTTTAGAAGTTTTTATCCACGGTGGAATGTGTTCTGCCTTATCAGGTAGATGCGTTTTGAGTAATCACATGACACTTCGTGATGCTAATAGGGGCGGTTGTGCCCATTCTTGTCGATGGAATTACACGTTGTACCATGATGAAAAAGAACTTCCTGGTACATTTAATATCGGTTCGAAAGATTTAATGGCTCTTAAATATATTCCCGCTTTAATAGAATCTAAAGTATCTTCTTTAAAAATTGAAGGCCGAATGAAGTCGGCATATTATTTAGCGACGGTAATAAGAGCTTATCGTATGCTGGTTGATAGATACTATTACCTGAATAAAAAAGGATTATCGCTCAAAGAAGAAGATTACAAAAATGCTGAAATAGAAATTAGAAAGGCCGAAAATAGAGAAACCTCATGTGGATTCTATGAAGGTGCTCCTACAGTAAGGGAACAATTATACGATAATCGTTCCGAAATACCTACAAAAGAGTATGTCGGTTATGTTAAAAAATGGGATAAAGATACAAAAATTGCGGTTGTTGAACAACGTAATTATTTTGAACCAAATGATGAAATTGAGGTATTTGGTCCAAAATTTAAAAACCGCACTTTCACTGTAACAAAAATTATTGATAGTGAAACAGGCGAAACTTTGGATGCCGCTCGCCATCCCCTTCAGCTTTTATCAATTATGATTCCGTTTGAAGTAAAACCCCATTATATGTTACGAAAAGTAATAAAATAATTTAAAGTTAGATCTAACCATATTAATTGCTAAAAGAAAGAAAATTTGTTATAATAGTATGGAAATAAAGAGGTGTTATTATGAATCAAAAATATACATTAACAGAAGAAGGTCTTAAGGCCATAAAAGAGGAGTTAGCACAACTCCATATAGATCGTGAAGCTAATATCAAAGCTTTACAAGATGCTCGTTCACAAGGTGACTTATCTGAAAATGCCGATTATGATGCAGCCCGTGATGATCAAGCTAAAATTCAAAATCGTATTTCACAAATTGAAAAGATTTTAAAAAACTATGAATTGATTGGTGATGAAGCTAACAATTTAGGTAAATGGGTAAAAATTGAATTTTTAGATTTAGAAGATGAAGATGAACCAATTCAAGTGTATAAGATTGTGGGTACACTAGAAGCTGACCCACTTCGTCAACTAATTTCAGACGAATCACCTCTTGGTCACGCTGTTGTAAATCACAATGTTGGTGATAAAGTTTATGTTAAAACGGAAAATGGTGAAGAATTCTGGGTAAAAATTCTAGCTATTAGTAATCGTGAATTAAAGGTAAAATAAGAAACATGATTTGCCTTATTTGCGCTCTTGACAATGAACTAGAAGCCCTTAAAAAACATCTTGAATGTGTTAAAGAAATTAAGATTTTAAATAAAAATGTTTATGTTGGGAAAATGGGCTTTAAAGATATTGCGTTAGTTAAGTCAGGAATTGGAAAAGCTGCCGCAGCCGCAACGACAGCTCTCATGATTAAAGAATTTAATCCTGAGCTTGTGGTTACAACCGGAATTGCTGGGGCATTTGATGAAAGATTAAAACCACTTGATATAATCGTAGCTGTAAATACTTTTTACTATGATGTAGATATGACATGCGATATAGGTGAAAGTTTCCGTTATGGTGAAATTCAAGATGCACCTTTTCCTTTCACTGCTTCTAAAAAGGCTCTTGAGGTTTTAATGCAACTTGATGATGGAACTTTTAAGTATGGGTCAATTGTGACTGCAGATATCTTTCAAAATAAACGTGATGGCTTAGAAAAACTTCAAAAAGAAGAATTTAGTGATTTTGATATATTAGCTGTTGATATGGAATCGGCCGCTATAATGCATATTTCAACTATTTTTAATACGGCATCAGTAGCTATAAGAGCGGTGTCAGATGTTATTGGTATGCCATCACAAATTACTAATTTCTATCAATATACAAAAAAAGCCTCAGAAGAGATTAGTTCAATTCTTGAAAAATTTGTTTCAAGATTATAATTAATGACCCAGAGTAATTTTACTTCTGGGCCTTATTACAAATGAAAGGAAAATTTTATGAACGAAAAACACGAAAAAACAAAATTAACATTGAGAATATTAGGAATTGTACTTTTATCGTTAGGGGTAGTTTTTAGCGCGATTGGCATCATTAACTTTTTCTATACTGCTTCTACAAATGGAGGAGTACCTAAATTATTCTTTTTTGCATTCATAGGCTTTCCAATGGTAGGAGTAGGAGGAATGCTTTTAATGTTTTCATACAAAAGAGAAATTATGAAGTATGGAAAAAATGAAACAATGCCAATTTATAAAGAAATGGGTAAAGATATCGCTCCCGTGATAAAGGAATTTACAGCACAAGAAGAAAAAATTACTTGTTCGTGTGGAGCTGAAAATGATAAGAATAGTAAATTCTGCAAAGAATGTGGAAAAGAATTAGTTAAAAAATGTCCTGATTGTAATGAAAAATTAGATGCAGATAGCAATTTTTGTAAAAATTGTGGACACAAATTGTAATTATACAAAATACTTTTCAAAAAGAATTAAATGATGTATAATGTATACTATATTATTAAAAATTAGTATAACTAAAGCGTAAGGAGAAAATTTATGCAAGATAATAATCAAAGATGTTATATTACTACCCCTATATATTACGCTAGCGGTAACGTACAATTAGGTAACTGTTACACAACTATCGCATGCGATGCTTTTGCTCGCTTTAATAAATTAATGGGACGTGATGTCTGGTACTTGACAGGTATGGATGAACATGGCCAAAAAATCGAAGAAGCCGCTAAAGCTAAGGGGATTAATCCTCAGGATTATGTTAATAAAATCGCTCAAGAAACCAAACAGTTATGGCAAAATCTTCATATATCATATAATGACTTTATCCAAACGAGTGAGAAACGCCACACTGAGGTTGTTCAACGGGCTTTTGAAAAACTTCTTCAATCAGGTGATATTTATCTTGGCTCTTATGAAGGTGATTACTGTGTTTCGTGTGAGACCTTTTTCACAAAAACACAAATAGGCGAGAACAATACCTGCCCTGATTGCGGCAAACCTCTTCGTAAGGTTTCTGAAGAAAGTTATTTTTTAAGATTAGGAAAATATAGTGAAAAACTTTTAGCGTATATCGATGCACACCCTGATTTTATTATGCCTGAAACAAGAAGAAATGAAGTCGTTTCTTTTATTAAAAGTGGTCTCGATGATTTATGTGTTAGTCGTACTTCCTTCAAGTGGGGAATACCTGTTAAAAGCAACCCTCGTCATGTTATCTATGTTTGGATTGATGCGCTTCTTAATTATTTGACGGCATTAGGATATGATACAGATCATGATGAAAATTATCAAAAATATTGGCTTAATAATGAACATGTTTATCATGTTGTAGG
>ENA-OOSI01000195-OOSI01000195.1-human-gut-metagenome-genome-assembly--contig:-NODE-195-length-19785-cov-1.949012_pt1 | contig 19785 bp, 23 predicted proteins | sample MGYA00241171_ERZ501200 | MGnify/ENA primary metagenome ERZ501200 (study PRJEB25962, sample SAMEA2042554) | human gut metagenome | biome: human gut; feature: human-associated habitat; material: faeces...
TAGTGGTGGTGTATTTGCAAATTCGTCTAATAAAAATACTAGTTCAGTTGGTAGTTTCTTATTAGGTTGCATATTACATAATAATACTAACCTTTTATATATTAAAGATACTACTACTGATACCAGAGTATAATATATTTTTGACTCATCAGGAATACAACAATACAATACCGATGGCTCTTTACCTAATATATCAAAATCAAAATCAGAATTAGATGTAATATTCTCTACATTAACATCATCAAATAATGTCATTCTTTCATTGAATATACTAGTAATACTTTTATAAGTATTCTCACTAGTAGATATAATTGGTATTAACTTATCTTTACTTCTGCAACCATAAGGTTTTGCCTCTACATATTTTCTTAATACTTTAATATTTTTATCAGTCATTGAACTATTTTGAAATTTTTTCATTGATGTAAGAGTTATTTGTTCTCTTTTAATTTTTCCATCAGCATAATCTTCCAAAAATAAAAAAATGATACCATATAACAAATCACTTGCACTATTATTCCAAAATGCTTCCTTTGCAGTTTTATCTGCCATAATCATAGTACATATATCATTTACAATTTGATTACATTGTGCATAGTGAGTTATTGATTCATTTTTATACTTTATTTTTAATTTTTCATCATTCTCTTTTTGACTTAATTTATCATTTTTATCAAATAATTCATATTCAATAATAGCAGTTTCAAGCAAGTTAGAATGATTAGATAACTCTGGATTTCTAAAATCCAATGTAAAAATATTATATCCATTGTCTTTAAACATTTGACTAGTAGTAGAAAATATTTCTCCTTTTGGATCAGTTATAAATACACTCTTTTTATTTTGTGATGTTGCAATAAAACTACATTGTGGGATTACGGCAGTAACGGATTTTCCACTTCCAGTAGATCCTAGATATATCCAATGTGGTGTATTATTATCAAACCATACATATCTATTATCTTTTGAATAATATACAGGAAAACCACTATTTACAATATGGCTAACTTGTTCTTTTTGAAAGTTTTTTTCTATTTCTTGTTTTGTTGCCCATCTTGCACTACCGTGTTCATTATTATCTTTTATCTTTTGTCTTGTTATAAGTGGCTCAATAAAATACAAAAATATAATTATTAAAGCTACTATAACTAAAATAACTATATAAAGAAATGGCATAACTATCTATCCATTTCTTCTTGTTCCATTGCAATTCTTACATCATCTAACATATCTTCATCTATAACTTTATAATCTTTTATTTCAATTTCTCCAAGTTGCAATCCCCTTAGTCTATCAATAATATCTTTCCTAACATTAGGATCACATCTATCTAAAAAATAACCTGTTGTTGTAAGAATAGGAGTATCAAGTAATGGATTTTTAAAGTCATATACTTTTAAGTTTTCAGTATGTCCTAACTTTTCATTTACATCAACAATTATATCTGGTAAATCTTCATATCTTGCTACAAATTCTTCACTACCATTATCAATGTAAACTAGCTTTTCATCACTATTAAGTAATTGTTTTATTTCTTCTTCATTATACTGATTTAATATTCCCTGATCCTTGTACATTAGTATCTTCCTCCTTAATAATATTTTCTAAAAATGATGTTTCATTCTTTAATGATATTACAAGTATCTTATAACTTTCCTTTTCTAAATTATTTTTAGTATTCTTAATTTTAGTTTCATACTTATTAATATCTCTTGAATTATTTTTAATTCTATTTTTAATTTCAGTTATTAAACTATTATATTTAGTAATAGTATTTTGCATATTTGCAAATTCTAAATTTAATTTTGAAAAATCCATATTTACACCCTACCTTTCTAATTCTTCATCTTTATAAAACTCATAATCATCATCAGAAATTGCCTCTAAAATATCAGAATAATCAGTATCTTCAATTTTATCTAAAAATGAATTATCTTTTATATAACAATTAGTTAAGAAATGAGCAATTTCAGATTGAGATAACTTATACCCATTATCTTCAAGATATAAATCATAAGCCAATTCCTGTAAATCAACTGCAACTTTATCAGTTATTTCATAGTTTTGATTTTTAGCAACATCATAAATACTGTCATAAATACAATAAACAGTTAAATGAGATTTATCTTCATTTGATAATCTCTTATACATTTCTAATATGTTCATACTTTTCCTCCTCTCTTGAACACCTACTTGATATTACACAAGTGCAATACAGGAATAGTATTAATAAAAACAATACTATTCCAATTAAACTAATAATTAATATTTTCATTTTTTCCTTCTTTCTTCTTACATAAAAAAGACCAGAAATTTCTTTCTGATCTATTCATACAAATTGTAATTTGTTAATTTGTAATAAGTTCAACTTTATTTGTACCTATTTGAGCAGGATTTGAAGTTTCAACCATTCCATTAAAAGTAATCCTTACTTTATTACCTACAACATAAAAATCATTAATTCCACTTGTTGGTCTAGTAATCTTCATTCTAACTTTATCATCTTTTTTAAATGATTTACTTTCTTTCAAAACTTTAACTATCATATAATCTTCTTTTGTTTCAATAATTTCAGCATCAAATATATCAATAGATTCTTTGAATTCTATCATTTTGTGGTTTTTAATATATTTGATATATTTTGAACCACAGCAACTTGAAAATACATTATTTATAAATTCATTTTGTTTTTCAACACTAATATCAAGCATTCCTACTACCACAACATTATTTTCTCCATCTATAGCCCAATGAGCTATATTAGATTTATCTACATTATCTTTTGAAAAATAATTATTTATTTTATCATTTACATCTTCTAAAGTAATATCTAATTTTTCATTTGTTTCATCATATAATCTATTTGTCCATTTATAATATGTTTTTTGACTACCGTCTGTATAAACATAAGTATCAACTAATATACCTTTATGTTTTTGATAAAAATTTCCACCATCATAATATTCTACTATTTTTATAATAGGTTTATTATTAAATGCCTTTGCCTGTAATGTATCTAACAAGATAATTCCCACTAAAACACTTAAAACAATTAAGATAATTTTTATATTTTTTTTCATATTTCCTCCTAACAAACAAATTACTATTTGTCTAACTAATCAATAAATTATAATTATTTGTAAAATCTTAATACTTGATATTGATAATAATCACTGCTATCTAAATAACCAACAGAGATACCTTTTCCGTTATATGCTGTTTTACCAGTAGTCGATTTAGTTTTTGCTTCATCTAATAATGTATTAATTTCAGTTTCCGTTGCCTCATTATAATTTGCTTTTATTAAATGTTTAGCATATGTAAGTGCAGCATCACCATACTTACTAGCTTTATCTACATAAATGAGCATATAGTCTACAATGTCAGTTGCTTTATCTCCTGTATATTTTTCTGGAACAATTACTAATGAAACTCCATCAAGTAATCCATACCAATACTGATTATTATATTCAGTTAAATAATCAGTTGATGCTGAATTTAAAGAAGAACCATCATTATCCATTACTTCAGTATTAAATTTTGCAACTAAAGCATCAGTTGTTTCTTTTTCAACGGAACCATATTTTTCTTGACTTTCTTGTAAATCTTTTTTAGCATCCTCTACACTAGACTTGCCACATCCTGTTAATCCTAAAGCCATAACCCCACATAGTAAAATAGCAAATAATGTCTTTCTCATAATCAATCCTCCATTTCAACAAATTACTATTTTTCTAACTAATTACTAAATTGTAATTTATGATTATTTATATACTCTAATAACTTGATATTCATAATGGTCATTGGCATTTGAGATTCCTACTGAAATGCCTTTACCATTATTAGCTGTTTCTTTAGCAGAAGATTTTTCTTTGGCTTCTTTTAACAATTCATCAATTTCAGAATCAGTAATTTCTTCATTATTGGCTTTAATCAAAAGTTTTGTATACTTTATGGCAGTAGTTTCATTATACTTGTCATTATCCATATAAATAGCACTCATATTAAGAATATCTTTTTCTTTATTTCCAGATGATTCAACTGGTTTTAGGTAGAATGCAACATCATCAGATAGTGCAAACCAATATTTACCATTATCCACAACCATATAATCATCACTAGCAGGTGTATTTAATCCACTATCCATTATTTCAGTATTAAATTTAGCAAGAATAGTATTTACAGTTTCTTTCTCAACCCATCCATATTTTTTATAAGTTTCTTCTAAATCATTTTTAGCATCTTCTAATTCTTTTTTAGAATCACTAACTGGATTGCCACATCCAGCAAGTCCTAAAACCATAACCCCACAAAGTAAAATTGCAAATAATTTCTTTTTCATCTTTCTCTCCTCCTATATTACTCAAATATTATTGAGTTCATAATAAATTTGCTAACTTCTTGCCATTCATTCATTTGTTCTTTTGTACAATTAAAATTAACTAATCTTAATTTATCATTAACAGAAAATGCAATAATATGATTATAGATTTCTGTATCTGATCCCTTTGTTGTAAATTCCATTTCACCGATTTTATGATTGTTTCTTTCCCAAAAATTTAGTTTTACATCTTTTGAATAATTTTTATAAGTCGATTCCATTGTTTTGACATATTCTTCTATCTGACTATTTTTCATTGTAACATCATTCATAACCAGTGCTACATTAATTGTTGTTTTGTCATTTGTATAAACAAGTGATGGTGCATTTCCATTTGGATATTTAATATTAACAATTTCATCACTCATTATTTTAAATTCACTTGGAATCTTTATTTTAAATCCATCAAACATTTTATATTGTGTTTCAATATTATTTCCTTTATTAGTAGTAATGACTAATGTGTTTTCAATTTCACTTAAATTTTCCGTTTTTGTAATATTTGGCATTGTTATAATTGCCTAAACAATTAAAACTACTATGCTAATTATCAAGCATACATTTAAAATTTTTGTTTTGTCTTTGTATTCTGGTATTTTCTCTTCCTTTAAATAGTATTGATGTATATTTTTAATATCTAAATCGTTCTTTATATCAAGCACTATAATAGGAAGTGCTACAATAATAATTAAAAGTGTATTAATGATTGTTATATTAAACGGAATCATATTATTTATTGTCAGTATAATATTCGGTATAACTATAATTGCTAATAACAATATAAGTATCATTTCATAAACATAGTAGTTCTTAAATGCCTTATATTCTACCTTGACACCATCTTTTAACTAATTTCTAATTGGGAACAATAAGACTAATAAAATTATGATTACTTTCTTCTTCACTCTTTACACATCACTTCCAAATTGCAATTTGTATTATTATTTATTTTTCCTTTTTATTCATCCACTCAACTGTATCCTTTATTGTATCTTTCATATTTCTATTTTTAAATTCCAACTTTTCTTTAGCTTTTTCATTACTGAAATTAGCATTAGAAGATAGTGTATATAGTGAATACTTTGTAAAAAGTGGAGTTTGTTTCTTTAAATTATAATATACTTCAAAAAAAGGTGCTATTAATTTTGCAAGACCTATTGGTAATACCATTTTAATCTTTTTTCTTCCTTGTACATCACAAATTAAATCGCATAATTCTTTTATCGCAATATATCTATTAGATAAGATATAGCATTCACCATTAGTACCATTTTTACAAGCACTAATAACACCATCTGCTACATCTCTTACATCAACAAAATCATATCCACCCTTTACGCAAGCAAATAATTTGCCATTTGCAACTTCTTTTATTAATTGTGTTAAGTGACTATTGCCAAAATCATTTGGACCTATAATACCAGATGGATGAATTATACAAGCATTCAAATTTTTACTCTTTACTGCATCAATTACATACTTCGCAGCTTCTGCTTTTGTTTTTGCATATAATCCCTTAACATTATCAGGGTTAAAATTAGTTATTTCTGTTATTAATTCATTGTTAGGTGGTTCTGGGATTGCATGAACACTACTAATATAGATAAGTTTTGCTTTTGACTCTATTACCTTATCTACTATATTTTTAGTTCCATTAACATTAACATTATAAACAAGTGGATTGTATTTTGATTTTATATATACTACTGCAGCACAATGAATTACAAAAACTTCTTTTCCATCAGTATTTTCAAAAATTAATGATAAAGTTTCTTTTTTAGTTACATCACCATAGTAGATTTTACATTTTAATCCTTCAAGTGATTTAATAGAATCGCCTTTTAATACAAAAGCCCTAATTTCATTATCAGCATCTTGTTCTAACTTCCTTATGATGTTATTACCTAAAAAACCATTTGCTCCTGTTATTATATAGATTTTTTTCACAATATTTATCACCTACCACTCCATTCTAAAAAATAAATCTAAGCTCTCTCTTATATAATTATACCACAATTTCACAATTATTTTTTAAGAAATATATGAATGATGGTGTAAAATATTTTTGGGTAGACATAAAAAAATTATCCATAATTATTAAAATTTGTTATTTAAAGAAAAATGATGTATAATCATATATAGAAAGAGAGCGAGTTCGTAAGATGTATTTAAACCGCTCCAGAAGCAAAAATCGTCGCACCAAAGCGATGTTAATGATTAAATCAATCAGAAATGATTGATTTTTTTGTCGTTTAAGAAAGGTGTTGATGATATTATGATAAAAATAATCAAACAAGAAATTAAAATAAATCATGAACTTAAAAGTAAAGTTGAATGGGCTTGTAGGCTTAATAATACTAAACCTATTTTCATTAATGGTAGTTTATTAAAATTAGAGCCTACCAATATAGGCTATTTAGAGCCTCATAGAGCAATTATTAATAACAAGACATATCTTTTATTCAATGGACACGAATTTGCTTACTACAGAGATTTAAATACCAAAATAAAACTATCTGATTTAAAAGATTTCATTAAAAAACTAAAATAATGACGAAATCTGTGTTATAATGGTTATAGAAAATATTAAACCTATTGGGTGAAGTAGTATTTATAACCTAAATATTGCTTCGCCCTTTTTTGTTAAGGAGGATAAGAATGTGTGAAGAAGAAATAAAGAATGCTGGTATTTACATTAGGGTTAGTACTGACGATCAAGCTCGTGCAGGTTTTAGTTTGCCAGAGCAAAAAGAAAAACTACTTAGTTTATGTGAATTTAAAGGATATATTAAACAAAAATCAAGAATTAAAAAAGCATACCTAACTGGTATAGTTGAACTCAAAGATTTTGAAGAGGATCTAAAAAAGATAAATGAAAAATTAGAAATACTAAATAATAAAAAACAAGAGTTAAATGAATTAGATACTCATACTTTTACAATAGAAAAAGTTATGGCCCGTAGAGATATAGAAAAAATATCTATTGATAATGGTTATAAAGAAAAAGATTTTTATAAATTTGAATGGGATATAAAAACAAAAGAAGAAAAATAACAATTTATTTCAAAATATATAGATAATATTGTGATTGATAAGACTGATACAGGTAGTTTAGATATTAAGCAAATAAACTTTAGAAGTAGTTTTATTGATAAAGCAGTTAAATTAACACAAGTTGGTGCTTATGATTATAAATTACCATTTGAAGTTAATCATAAACAAGAAATGGTTTTAGTATCTTCTCCAATGAAAAGAAAACAAGTAAATAAATATTTGGATTATTTAAGAGAATATTTTGAAATTGAATATCGTGAAGATAAAGGAGATAGAACTGAAAATGGTATGACAGTATTTGATTCTGCAATACCAGATAATTATGAATTGTTGAAAGTGATACCTATAATAGATTTAAATTTATTTAAAGGTAAAGATATTACATTTGGATTAGTATTTAGACCTACTATTAAAGAGATAATTAATGAAAAATAAGTAAGTAAATAATAAGCAGGATAAAGAGAATGATAGCACTGCCCTAATTCATTCTATATAAATATAGGAATAGTTGTGCTATCATTTCTTATTTTGCACTTGCAAAATTGTGTTAAAAATATGGAAGAATTCTACCATACTTTTTATTTAAATCAATTAATTAAAGGGTTTGCGAGGTTTTATTTTACTTCCAACTGTTGGATATATACTAGATATGTTGGATGAATCTTGGATGTTTAAATTTAGTTTCAAAATATGTTGAAATTATGGTACAATTATATATAGAAGCGACAGATAAATAGTAAGTTGTTGAAATGGAGAAGTGAGAATTTTTATGAAAAAGAAAATAATTATAATAGTTATAGCGATAGTATTAGTTATTCTATTATTTCCTATAAGAAGCGTGTTAAAAAATGGTGGAACAATAGAATGGAAATCATTAACTTATTCTATATCAAAAGTTCATAGTCTATATTCAGTAGATGGTTATCCAATGGGTTATAAAGATGGAATAATTATAAAATTATTTAATATGACTATTTATAATAATACTAAAAATAACTTAACTGAAGAATTTGTTATTGTAGATACAAGTAAAGATATTAAAGATTTTGCTTGTGATACAGCATTAGAAGAAATTTATAGAGATGATAAATATATTTATTATTTACCTTGTATAAAAAGCACATATATAAAGGTAATTTATGCTCCAAATAATTATCAAGAGGGATTAAAAGTTTCGCTTGAAGAACGTAGAATTAAAATAAATGATTTAGATAGATTTAATATTGAATATATAAAACAGGAAATATAAAATACCAAAGAAGTAACAGAGATAAGTTTAAAAGAAAGAGTTTGAATTAATTCTCTTACTAAAACAAATATAAAAAACACAAATGATTATTTTGAAATAACAAAGAATATTAAATGGGAAATTCCAGAACATTGAGAAGATACTACAGTTAGTTTTTCTATTCCTGTTCCATATACATTTGTAGTAGATGGAATATCATATAATGGAATTTATGAATTAGGCGAATCTACTTTTAGTACAAAACCAGAAGGACTAAAGTATAATTTAAAAGTTATTAACTTAACAAAAGATGGAAAAATAGAAGTTGAAGTAACAAAATAATTATAGCAATAAATTACAATTTTTAGAATGGAGTGTATATGAAAGAATTTTTAAATAAAATAAGAGTTCCTGATGAAAATACAACAATGAAAAGTAAGATTGTAAATACTATTTTAATATTCTTGCTAGGAATAATATTAGGTTTATTTTCTAAATGGTTAGATAATCTTTCTATCAATGATGAAATATGGTGGCAACACTTTATTGGAATATTAGATTTAGGAAATGTTTTTTCATATTTTGGAATATGGATTTTTTTAGCCACTACAATTTCTGTATTTAGCAAGACACCTTTAAGAGCGAGTTTAAATGTATTTTTATTTTTCTTGGGTATGACAATCAGTTATCATTTATATACTGTATTATTTAGTGGTTTTAATCCTAAAAGTTATATGATGATATGGTATATAATAACTTTAATAACACCTATACTGGCTTTTATTTGTTGGTATGCAAAAAGCAATAATAAAATATCTATAATTATATGTAGTGGAATACTTGCTGTAATGATGTTGTTTTCATTTGGAATAGGAATGTGGTATTTTGATTTTAAAAGCATTATAGATACAATTCTAGTTTTAGGAACAATAGTTGTATTATATAAAAATCCAAAAAATAGCATATATAGTTTGTTAATTGCTATTGTATTAGCATTTGTATTTAGAATGATATTATAACTACAAATTACAATTTATTGATGAGATTAGTTTGAAATATAACTAGTCTTTTTATTTTGAATAAGATTTATATTTTTTGTCTAACATAATATAATAATATAATATAAAGAATTAATATAACAAGAGTATAAATATTTATATCAAAAAAACAAGTATTAAGTTGGTAGTTTACTTGTTTTAAAAATATTTTTATATAGCTGTGTTCCATCTGAACTTCTTATATTTGATAAATTAATAGTGATTATTCCGAGTTCTAATTTGTTACTTTTAAATTTATCATTATCTTTTATAGGTATTATTCTTATTATTCTTTCTATATCATTTTTAGGTGTAAATGATAAATTAGTGAAATCTTTATTCGGTATAACTTCATAATAATTAACATCATACATTTCTTTTAATTTATTAACATAATTTTCTATTTCAATTCTAGTTCTAAAACCATTATGTGCTACAGGTATGGGAAATTTATCCTCATCCATAAACATAAATAAATCAAGCGGCGTGTCATAATTATTATGATAATCAATTAAGTCATAATAAAATGAGTTTCTTAAATTTAATTTTTTTATTTCTATTTTTGTACCTAACTTTTCTATTTCTATGTCATCAATATATTTAGAAATTAGTTTTTGTTTATTTGCTTTATCTAAATAATTCCAACGAACAAACAAATCAATTATATTTTCAGGGTGAAGATAATCTTCTATTTCTTTTTTATCTTTAATAAGCAATAAATCATCCATAGTAAAGTTTAAATTTTCATATTGTTTGCTATCTTGTTCTTGCTTTTCTAACACTTGTCTTTTATATTCTATTTGTTTTAATTCATTATCAAACTCATCAAGTTTAACTATACCCTTAATGTATGCTGTTTTAATCCTATCTTTTTCCTTATCTAGTTCTTTTAAATTCTTTTTATAATCCATTTTATTATAATCAAGTTTTGACTTTATAAAAGGCGTATAATAGTCGTTAAATAGGTCATCTATATAAACAAGTGCTAATAGTTCTAAAAGAATCAAATCTTCAATAGAATCTTCTTTTAAATTAATTTTACAATGATTACATTTATAGTAGTAATACTTTTTATTAAGTTTCTTTTTAACACTAGCTTTACCACCAAAATAATTACCACATTTAGAACATTTTAATTTGTTAGTAAAAAGATATGTTGAAGTTCTTTCATAGTGTCTTGCATTTCTTAATTTTTGATATTGACAAGATTCCCATTTATCTTTATTAACTAAAGGTTCAACTACATTTTCATAATATGTTGGATGTTTAGTTCTTTTACCATGAATATAATCTCCTTTATATATTTCATTAGATAATATCTTTTGAATAGTAGAATCTCTCCAAGTTTTACCTAAAACATTTTCTTTATTGTAAATATTTGCTATTTTCTGATGGCTTTTACCTTCTAAATATAAATCAAATACTCTCACTACAATATCTTTTGTAAGTGGATTGGGAACTAACTTTTTATTTTCTCTTTTATAACCCAGTGTAGTTCTACTTGGCAAGTGTCCTTGTTTAATTGCACCCGCTAATCCGACTTTAGTTCTTTCAGAACATTTTTCTATTTCATTTTGACTTACACTAGTCATAATTCTCATAACCATTCTACCATTTGAAGTAGTAGTGTTAGATTCATCAGCTAGACAATCGATATCACACTCTAAATCATTAACTATTTTCATTAATTTTTCAATATCATAAACACTTCTAGTAAGTCTATCAAGTTTAAATGCTACAATTACATTAATATTCTTGCTTTTTATATCCTCAAGCATTTCTTGATATGCTGGTCGTTTATCACTTTTTGCACTGATTCCAGCATCTTTATAAACTTTAAATATTTCATATCGTTTAAACTTACAAAACTCTCTTAATCTTTCTTCTTGTTTTCCCAAGGAAAAACCTTCACGAGCTTGATCCTCTGTACTGACCCTAATGTAAATACCTGCTATTTTATTTTCTTTATTCATATTTTTAAATATCTCCTTTCATATGTTTGGCACTTCAAACGTAAAAAGTAAAGTATAAAATTTAAAATTATTATGATACTTTTCATATGTTTGGCACTTTAAACCGATTTTTGCAACCTAAAAATTATATCTTTCACTTGTTTGGCACTTTAAACTTGAAAAGTGTAGTCTAAATTCTAAATATTTTAAAAAACACTTCACTTTTGTTTGGTACTTTAAAAGTATTTTTGAAAAGTATAATACTTAAAAAAGATATTTAATGTGTATTTATATAATCTTCTAAATCTTTAAATGATATTTTGCTTTTAAAGGTATTTACATAAACATCATCACATTCATCAAACATTAGGTATTTATTATTCTTAATAACTATAATATGTGGCATAACATAAGCAACATTTGTCCCCGTTATATTTTTAATTGAACCATTATTTATAATTGGAGTAGTATTAGTAAATCTTCCAATCAACTCAATTTTTCTTTTTAATTTATCATTTATTTTTAATTCTTTTGTTTCTATATTTAACATATAATCAACTCCTTTACATAACAAAAAAACTAACTATTTCTAGTTAGCATTTATTACTCTCAGAAGTTAATTTCCGAGTTTCCTATCAATCTGGAGCAAGTGAGCAGAATCGAACTGCCGTCTCAGCCTTGGCAAGGCCGCATACTAACCGCTGTACTACACCTGCGTTATATACTTTTTCCGCTTGATGAATTTATTTTACCATAAAATATATAATAATTGCAAGGGTAATTGTAAAAAAAAAAAAAAACTGATATAATATATGTTGATAAGAAGGGTTTTATGAAAAAGAAAGTAAGTAATAATATGTATAAAAAAATAAAAAAATCGCTTATTGAATATATAATCTCAAATAGATTATTTATGTCTTATGTGTTAATTTCTGTTATTAGCATGGTTTTAGTGAGAAAAAATACTGTGGGAATTTTTAAAAGTCCATTTCCTTTTTTAACTGATTTGGGCATTATTTTAGTAGTCGGAGCAATTGGTTATTTTATTAAACCACAAAAGCAATATAAATATTTCTTTATATGGGTATGTATTTTTGCTCTTATAGGTCTAGTTAATTCCGTTTATTATGTATTTTATACTTCATTTGCATCATTTGGTGAACTTGCAACTCTTTCCCAAACAGAGACAGTAACAGGTTCAATATGGGAAAAATTTAGATGGAATTATATAATGTTTATTTTTCTACCATTGCTATTTCATTTAATTCATAAAAAATTATCTGATTCTAGTTATTATAATTTTTTAAACTGTGTTGAAAAGGGTAAAAAGATGGCCTTATCAACATTAATCGTGGGAATATTTTGTTTAAGTATTAGTTTTGCTTTTGCAAAGAAAAGTGATTTTTCACGTCTTAATAAACAATGGAATAGACTTTACATTGTTGAAAGATTTGGTGCAATTTTATATCAAGGTAATGATTTACTTCAGACATTAAGACCTAAAATAAGTAGTTTATTTGGCTATGAAGATGCATTAAGAGCATTTAATGAATATTTTGCTTCTGAAGAAAATCAAAAATATAAAGAAGATAATAAATATACTGGTATTGCAAATGGTTACAATCTAATTTTTGTTCATATGGAATCTATGGAAGATTTTGCAATGGATTTAACATTTAATGGTAAAGAAGTTACTCCTAACTTAAATAAACTAGCAAAAGAGGGAATGTTTTTTTCTAATTTTTATCCTGAAGTTTCTACGGGTACATCATCAGATACAGAGTTTACACTTTTATCAAGTTTAATGCCTGCAGCATCAGGAACAGTATTTGTAAGTTATTATGATCGAAACTATAATACAATTGCGAAGATACTTTCAAATAATAATTATTATACATTTAGTATGCATGGTAATTTATCATCCATGTGGAATAGAAATAAAGCACATCCATCACTTGGATACCAAGGTATGTATTTTGAAGAAAGTTTTCAATATACCCAAGATGATGTTATTAATTTAGGTATAAATGACAAATTATTTTTTAAACAAGCAATCCCAATTATAGAGGGTATTGAAAATGAACATCAAAATTATATGGGTACAATTATAACATTATCAAATCATTCACCATTTATATTCCAAGATAAATATGGAGAGTTTGATTTATCAGATACGTTTGTAAATACAAAAGGCGAAACTGTTACAACAAATTATTTATCTGGTACAGCTGTAGGAAATTATTTAACATCGGTTCATTATGCAGATTCCGCTTTAGGAGATTTTCTAACATATGTTAAAGAGTCATCAGCATTTGATAATACAATATTTGTATTCTATGGTGATCATGATGCTAAACTTACAAGAAAAGATAAAAATTATCTTTATAATTATAATAAAGAGGATGGTTCAGTTTATGAAGAAGGAAATGAGAATTATATTCAATATGATTCATTTAAACATGAACTTAATAAAAAAACACCTTTAATAATGTGGACAAAAAATAGTAAATTAAAAAATATCTTAAAAGGAGAAGTTAAATACTATATGGGTATGATTGATGTTGCTCCAACAATATTAAATATGCTAGGCTATAAAAATGAATATGCATTGGGACATGATATATTTAATATAAAAAATAATAATGTAGTAGCATTCCCTAATGGTAATTTCTTAAGTAGTGTTATGTATTATAATAATTCAACCGGAGAGTATTATGTAATAAATGATAGTACAGTAATTGATGATAATTATGTTGATAAAACTAAAGAAAGTGTTGAAAAGATGCTTGAAGTATCTAATTCAATAATAGTGTATGACTTATTAAATAAAAAGGAGAGTAGTAATGACTAGGAGAAAAAAGCAAATAAAAAAATCGGCATTAATGATAATTATACTTACTATTTTAATTAGTATTGGCCTTTATTTTTTACTTTTTTCTAAAAGTACCGGAGGATTACTTGTAAGAAGTAAAGATAAAACTGCTAAGTTTGATTATACGCTTGATAAAGAGAATACAAATTTAATGAAAGAAAATTTTAAAGAACTTAAGGATATTCTTGCAAATGATAATATTAATTATGAAGATTATGCAAAAACTTTATCCAAACTATTTATAATCGATTTATATACAATTGATAATAAAAAAAGTATGTATGATGTAGGTAGTCTTGAATATGTTTATGATAAAGAAAATTTTAAAACTAGATGTCAGAATACTTTATATAAAGGATTAAATGATAAAAGTACAAGAAAAAATAATGAATATCCTATTGTAGAAAGTATTAATATTGATAGTTTTGAAAATGGTGAATTTACTTACAATGATAATAAATATGAATCATATGAAATAACTTTATCTTGGGATTATAAAAAAGATTTAGGTTATGATAAAAAGGGAAAAGTAACAATAATTAAAATCGAAGATAAATTATATGTTGTTTCCTATGAAGGGGGCGAAAAATGAAACTTTTAAAAAGAAAATTCAAAAGAAGTAAGCCCATAGCAAGAATTGTATATTTTTTAGTAATAATCATCTATATAATTAGTTATGCCTTCTTTGCAAAAAGCATTGTATCATTAACAGGTATTGAAACATTATTAAGATATATCCTTCTTATACTTTTTGCCTTATATATAATTATGTATGCATTTATAAATTTTTTTAAATTATGTGTAAGAAAATACAAACATTTTATAATTACTTCGGTAATAAGTGCGATATTAATCATAATATTTATTTTTTCTTCGAGTATAATTGATTTACTACTTGGAAAAATATCTTCATTAACAAATTCAAATAATTCAAAATATACAACATATTTAGTTACTTTATCTAATGAAAAGTATGATAAAAATATGGTACTTGGTATGGTTAGTGATGAAGATGATTATGAAGGAAATGTTTTAGCAAAAAAATTAATTAAGAGGGAAAAAATTAAAAATGAAATAAAAGAATTTAAATCAGAACTTGATTTACTTTATGCATTATATGATAAAGAGATTGGCGGAATATTTATAAGTGGTAGTTACATATCAAGATATAGTAATGAAGTTGATTTTACAAATATTGCAACAGATACAAAAAAAGTATTTGAGATAAGTGAAAAAAAGAAAATTAAAAATAATGATTATTCTTCGAATAAAAGTTTAAATGAACCATTTACTGCCCTTATTTTAGGAGTGGATTCTGAAACGGATGAACTTAATGATGATGCTGCCTTTAATGGGGATACAATTATTTTAGCAACATTTAATCCAATAACTTTAAGCGCAACGCTATTTTCAATTCCAAGAGACACTTATGTTCCAATTGCTTGTAAAGGAAAAGCATATAATAAGATTAATTCCTCAGCGGCATATGGTACAAAATGTGTAACTGATACTATAGAAAATTTAACAGGTATAAATATTGATTATTATGTGAAAATTAATTTTAAGGGTGTTGTTGATTTAGTCGAAGATTTAAAGGGAGTTACTGTTGACGTTGAAAAACCTGATTTTAATTTTAATCAAGGTGTTAACTGTAATGGTAAAGTATGTGAACAAAACTCTGATAGATTATGGGGAAGTCACACTGTATACATAGAACCAGGAGTACAAACTTTAAATGGTGAACAGGCACTTGCTTATTCAAGATGTCGTCATTTATATGCAATAAGTGATTTAGCAAGAAATAAACATCAACAAGATGTAATAATGGCTATTGCTAAAAAAATGTTAACTATAAGAAGTTATAATCAATTTGAAAAAGTATTAAATGCTGTTAGTAAAAATATATCTACGAATATGAGTAGTGATTCAATATTATCAGCTTATCAAATATTAAAGAAAATGGTTGGTAATATGCTTTCTGATGAAGACTTTATCAATATTCAAAAAACATATCTTGAGGTATATAACTTGAATGTTACATTATCTTCGGGAAGAGTATCAAGTGCTCTTGGTTATTATGAAGATAGTTTAAAAGATATTGTTAAAATAATGAATATTAATTTAGGTAAAGAAAATAGTGAAGTTATTAAATCATTTAGCTATTCAATTAATGAAACTTATGAACCTTATATTGCTGGGAAGGGCATTACAACTGGTGCAACAAATTCAACTCTTGCAAGTTTTATTGGAAAAACAAGAGATGAAGCTCAAAATTATTGTGATAAAAATGATTTAAATTGCTCATTTTCATATGTAGATAGTCAAAGTGATAAGTATAATGCTAGTGTTGATACTGATTTAATTGGTAGTCAAAATCCACCTGCAGGAACACTTTTAAGAGGAGTATCCTCACCACATTTTTATATTAATGGAGAAGTCTTAAATGATTAGACTTCTTTTTTATATGAAAAAACCACACAATTTGTGTGATTTATAAAGTTAAATTATCAATTACAACCTCAGAGGGAGTATCATTTTGATTTTGAATTTTAATTATACTCATATCCTCAAGGTAACTAAATACATGTTTTAAATAGTCATTATCTCCTCCAAGTGTTTCAGAAATATGACTAGTAAAATCTTTACCATAATTATTTATTAAATTACATATTGCAGTAATACCCTTATTGTAAGATATAACTGTGGCTATTATTACTTCATCTTTTGTAATAGTTCCATTTAAATAATATTTATTATATAAAGTCATATATTGATTATTTAGTATCATACATCCAATTTTAATTGCATATTCTGGATTTGCTAAATTAGAACTATCAATTCTTTCTTTATCTACATTACCAGTTTTATAATTATATGCACTAATATCATAACCATTCCATATTGATTCAATTTGCATAACTCCATTTGCACCAATATTTGAATTATTGATTTCATTATAAGCATTTTCTTGAGTAAGAATAGCCATTACAAGTTTACTATCAAGTCCATATGTAGTAGCATATTTATTTACTAAATCTGTATAGTTTTCTTTAGCATAATTACTTTTTTCACTATTTGATCTATCTTCGTAATCAAAACTATAAACAGGCTTATCATCCTCATATAAATATTCTTCGTCGATTATTACATTATCAGTGTTAGCAATCACAGCATCTTGTGTAAGAGTTAAATCTTCATTATTTTCCTTTATAGCTATAGGAATATCTTCGGTAAGTTCATCTTTTTCAAAGGTATTTTCGTTGATAGGAATATCCTGTGATAGCTTTTCATTTTTTAAATTTGTTAAACTAACATTATTTTTTTCTTCATAATTAACTAAAAAATCTGGTTTATATTTTTCAGTATCTATTTCAAATGTAATATTATTTGAATCCTCTTTAGTTTTTTCACTAGATACTGCACTAACTTTATTTTTTTTCAAAGCTACACCTGTAAGCATAGAAAGAAGTGAAGCACTTATTATAACTTTTTTTAAACAATTTTGTTTAGATTTATTAAGATTAGGTACTTTACTAATTAAAGTATTAATAACTTTTCTATCTGTTATAGTAAACTCATTAAAACCAGTTTTTTGAAATTTAACATTTTCAAAGGAATTTAAAATTCTATTAACTCTTATTAAATAACCTTCGAGTGATATAGACTTATTACTAGTTTCTAAAAAAGCACTATTAAGGTTACCATTATCATCTAAAGTAATTACTATACATCTTGACATAATAAACTCCACATATCATCAACATATTTTCTTTTATCTTCGGGTATTTCTAATAAAACAATGTTTCCATCATTTATTTCATATTTATTTATTATAACATCTAAATTACCTTGATCTGTCAATGTGTTATCTGTGTATACAATATAATTATCATTATCAATATTAAATGTTTTTAATATTTCATATGTTTGTTTTTCATTATTTTCATTTATTATTTCAAATTTATTATCCATTTTTATCCCTTATTTCTTTTTATTCTTACCATTTGTTTTTTTCTTTTTCTTTCTTTTAACAGTTTTCTTTTTAGTAGGTCCTTTTCCTTTATAACGATTATTTATATTTGCATTAGTTTTCTTTGGTTTATTTGATGTATTACTCTTCTTTTTAGGAGTATTTTCCTTTGATTTAACATTAGTATTGTTTTTATCTTTTGCATTTTTACTATTATCTTTATTCTTAACTTCTTTTGCTTTATCTTTATTTTCCTTACTAACTTTGTTTTCTTTTTTAACTGTATCTTTCTTAACAGAAACCTTTTTAGTTTCTTCTTTTGCCTTAGAAACCTCTTTAGTTTCAACATTTTCTTTAGTAATTTCTTTTTCTCTATCAGTAACCATTTTTTCAAGTTTTAATTTATCTCGTTGTTCTTTTTGATACCACAAAATTAAACCTATTGTTACTAAAACAATAAGATAAAGTGAAATTAAAACAATAAAAACAATATCAATTGGATCAAAAACTCTATTCATATCTCATCACTAATTAAATTATATTATATTTTACTAAAAAGATAAAGTTATTTTTGATGACAAAATGTAAAAAGTATGCTAAAATATTTAATATATTTAGGAATTTATATTCGTAAATACATATAAACATCAATGTTTATTAAAGTTGGAGTACCTGATGCCTTAGTGGGAATCAAAAAAGTGACTAGGAATTACCTAGTTTTATTTTGTAAATAAACTTTTATTAGTAAGTTTTTCTTTTAATTATGGCGAAAATGGTATAAAATATGTGTAGGTGAGAAAAGTTATGTTTAAGATAAATAATTTAAGTGTTTCAGTTAATGATAAAAATATATTAAATGATTTAAATGTTGAACTGCCTGATGGACAAATTCATGTTATTATGGGTAAAAATGGAATAGGAAAATCCACTTTATGTAAGGTAATTATGAATTATCCTGGTTATACTAAAAAAGGTAATATTGTTTTTAATAATAAAGATTTACTTAAGATGAGTACCTATGAAATTGCTAAAGAAGGAGTAATGCTAATTAGTCAAAATCCTGTGTCAATCGAAGGAGTAAGTAATGCAGAAGCACTTAGAACTGCTTTAAAAGAAAGAAACGAAGGAACTTTAGATATCTTTAAATTTAATAAAGAGATGGAAGAAATTTGTGATAAACTTGCTTTAGATAGAAGTTTTATTCATAAAGATATAAATGTTGGAGCATCAGGTGGAGAAAGAAAAAAAATTGAACTTCTTCATATGGGTATTTTAAAACCTAAATTTATTA
>ENA-OOSI01000200-OOSI01000200.1-human-gut-metagenome-genome-assembly--contig:-NODE-200-length-19416-cov-3.873922_pt1 | contig 19416 bp, 17 predicted proteins | sample MGYA00241171_ERZ501200 | MGnify/ENA primary metagenome ERZ501200 (study PRJEB25962, sample SAMEA2042554) | human gut metagenome | biome: human gut; feature: human-associated habitat; material: faeces...
CAGGATGGGCGGGAGCCGTTATGAAAACGGCAAGAGTTGCATGAATATCTTCCAGACCTTTCTACGGGCAACCAAACAAGGGTCCTATCGACCCGATGCAATCTATGTAGGCGATATGACTCCGGAACTGCTGGACAGCTACATAGCTTGGCGTAGAGACGTAAAGTTGAACAGTGATGCGACAATTAACCATGCCTTGACGCCGATATTGAAAGCTTGTGCTTATGCGAGCGAGATGGGCATGATGGAACCTGCAGTCAATGCCAGGATTCAGGATATGCGTATCGTGTCAAAAGTTTCGCTTTCGGAAGAAGAAGCTGAGTTTGATGGCAAAAGTCTGTCCAAAGAGCAAATGTTATCTCTTCTTGAATATTACAAGACATGTCTTGAACCTCGCCGCAAGGAGTTTCTGGAAATGTTCTTATTTGCTTTCCATGCCTGCGGACTCCGTGTTGTCGATGTGATGACATTACAATGGAAACATATCGATTTTTCCAGGAAAGAGTTGCGGAAAATCATGATTAAGACGAACAAACGTCACGTGATTCCACTAACGGAACCTGCCTTGCATATACTGCAGCGGTGGCAGGAGAAACGTGCCGGATGCCGGTATGTATTCAACTTAGTAAAGGACGATCTGGATCTTGATGATGCAGAAGCTCTGTACAAAGCCCGTAACAATGCAACGAAATGTATCAATCAGTCGCTGGCGGTTGTCGGAGAACAGATAGGACTTCCGTTTACCCTCTCAATGCATTGCTCCCGGCATTCGTTTGCGGTCTTTGCACTGAATAAGGGACTTTCCATGTCGGTTGTCAGTCGTTTGCTCGGTCATGGAAGTACGGATATCACCGAAAAGGTTTATGCCAAATTCCTGCCCGAAACGCTGTCTGCGGAGATTGCAAAACTAGATGGAGAATTAAGTAATCTGACCATATAATTATCACAAAAATATAAAGAAATATGATATCATTACCTTTTAGAGTCGCATGCATCCTGATAGCAGGATTCTTCATTGTATTGATTGTAACCTATACATATAAATTCAACAATCGCAAAGTATTTTGGGGTGTAGGGCTCACTACCATTGTAAGTATTCTTATCCTTCTTGGATTAGGAATACTTCGTCCATCTTGGGGAACAGAAACCGGCATGGCAGTCATTGTAGGAATCTGTACAGCCATAGGATGTGCAATAACACTGATATATGCAGCTGAGGACTTGCATCAAAAGAAGCAAACTAAGGGGAAGAATATTGCAGCAACTGGAAATGAACCTCTACAAGAAATTGCAGATTCTGAACACGACAAAATAACTTTATCCCCTCGTCTTGATACAGAATTGGCAAGAAAGATCTTTGCTAAAGCCATTGAAGCAGGATATATGGAAGAGGTCGGTTCTCATTATGAGTGGATTTTGAACAAAGTTCTTCTTGCATATATGTGTGGACGTATCTATTGCGAAGATTATCCTGAAAAAACCAAGTATGATGATAAGGTATTCTGGATGCCTGGCAGAGTGGAACTATTCCCGGGAACAGAACTAGATAAGTTATTTAACATGAAGGATCTGACTCAATCAAGACATTCAAGAAAAAACAAAGCAGCACCTGTAGGATCCGAGAAAATTGACAAGTTATTTGAGTAGCCAATGTGCTACTCTTTTTTTATTTAATCCACAATGAGTTACAAACGAATTTATTTCCTGTTATATACAACTCTAACACGTCTCTAACACAATTCTAACTTACTATATAATTCATTCTAACACCCAATTCCCTAAGGAGTTTAAATCTTTGCATCGTGATTCTGGTGCGATGTGCACAATCGTACCATATCGTATAACCAGGCTGATGGTCTGAGTGTGCATCAAGACTGTTCGGCCATAATCTGAGAAAAATATGGCAAAGAACACGAATGTAGAGAAGCTATGCGACCGGGAATTGCTTGAAAAGATTCTCAGCATAGTGGAGAGACAAGAGAAACTGCCGCCTCCGGCTCATGAAGGCGGACACCGTCTATATGACAACAAGTCTTTGATGGAGAAATTGAACATCAAAGAAAAGTATCTGAAAAAGTTGCGAGACAACGGCTATCTCGGCTACTCGCGTGAAGGTGATAAATACTGGTACACGCAGGAAGATGTGGACCGCTTTCTGCGTCGTTTCCACTATGAAGCTTTCGCTATTGGTGATGAACTTCCCAAACAGGAAGGAGGTGGCTATGTTTGACACCATTCATTTGACCAATATGCTTCGTTCTGAAGTGGAAGGCATTCCTGAAACAGGTCTTCCGTTGGATGCCTTCCCGGACAAGATACAGGAGATTATCCTCAATCTTGCCAGATACGAAAATTTCAATGTGGAATATACTGCGTCTATTGTTCTTTCTGCTGTTGCTACTGCAATAGGGAACTCTTGTCATATCCGTATAAAGGGCGAGTGGAAAACTTGCCCATCCCTTTATATGATGCTGGTCGGACGTCCCGGGCTTGGAAAGACTCCTCCCCTCGGTTTTATCTATAAGCCGATTAATGAGTATGATGACCGGCTGCATGAGAAATATAACGAGGAATATGACGAATATGAAAGAGCCATGTCAACAGGCAAGCACGGAAGTGACGGGGAAGAACAACTGCTCAAGAAACCGAATTTTGTAACGACGGTCATTTATGATTCCACCCCTGAGGCGATGATGAATATTCATCAGCATAATCAGCGTGGGATAACATTGGTCGTCGATGAAATCCTGGCTTTGTTCAATTCCGTCAAAAGGTACAACAGCAAGAACAACCTCATTGAAGACCTGCTGACAGCCTATAGCGGACAGCCGTTAAAGATTATCCGCAAATCAGAATCACGTCCTGTTCTAATCAAGAATCCATGTATAAATGTCATCGGTTCAGTACAGACGAATATGCTGCAGGAAGTCTTCCGTACAGAGTTCCTTGCCAACGGATTGCTTGACCGTTTTCTGTTTGTCTACCCCAAAAACAGGAAGATATCCGGATGGAGACGGGAAGAACGGAATACGGCCCGTCCTGACATCATGAATCAATGGAGGACAATAATCAACAGAATCCTAAGTATCCCCTGTATCCTTGATGACAAGGGCACAACGGTCAATCCCCGTATCATTACAATGTCTGACGATGCGGAAGAATACTTTTATGAATGGTACAATGGAATTATCGATGCTGTAAATGCCATTGAGGATGATGCGGATGTTGAAAGCCGAAAGATGAAACTCAACGGCCATGTAGCACGTCTTGCCCTGTTGTTTCAGGTAATGAAATGGGCTACTGATAGTGGAGATATGCAATATATTGAGCGGGACTCCGTAGAATCGGCAATCCGTATGATTGATTATTATGAGGAAACGTACAGGAGGATTCAGGAAACCATTGTCATAAACAGTATCGGTGAAACTAAGGAAGCGTGGCTTTCTCTGTTGGAAGATCGGTTTACTTCCGGTGATGCTGTTATTGCCGGTAGAAAAGTTGATATGTCCCGACGTACCGTCTATTATGCGCTTGACCAATTATGCCGGCTTAAGCACCCTCTTATAGAAAAGCTTCAGCATGGAGTCTATCGTAAACTTATGACAGAAAATACTGATGCACCTTGCACTATTGCACTTTCATCTTGCCAGGATACCGTGCAATCTTCTCAAAGTGCAAAAGTGCAGAGTGCAACCACACTAAAATCAGAGGACCATGAGTGAATACAGATTCCATTTACAGAAATACCGCCCTGGAAGCAAGACTACTTGTCCGAACTGTGGTAAAAGCCGGTGTTTTGTCAGGTATATTGATGAACAAGGCAGCATTAGCTTTCCCGGTAATGTCGGCAAGTGTGATCATGAAAACAGTTGTAGCTACCACTATACACCTAAGGAATACTTCAAGGATAATCCTGATGTATTGGAAATGGATGAGGGACGCGGCAAGTCATTTCTTTCTGCCCCTTATAAGACGGCAGATAAAACTCCGTCTTGTATCGTCCCTTCATATATTCCTTCATCTTATGTGTTAAGGAGTCTGTCACATTATTCAATCAACCCCTTATATCAGTATTTCTGTCATGTATTTGGTGAAAATGAGGCAAGCAGATTGTTTGAAATGTATCGCATAGGGACATCTTCAAAATGGGGAGGCGCAACAGTTTTCTGGCAGACAGATATAAATGGGCAGGTAAGAACTGGCAAGGTAATGTGCTATAATGCTGAGACAGGCCATCGGGTTAAAGAGCCTCAGGCTTTTGTCAGCTGGGCACATTCCGAGTTGAAGTTGCAGGATTTCCATTTGAAGCAATGTCTGTTTGGAGAACATCTTCTTATTAACTCATCGTCTCCGGTAATGCTGGTGGAAAGTGAAAAGACCGTTGTTGTAATGAGCCATTTTATTCCCGATTATATATGGCTGGCAACAGGTGGAAAGAACGGTTGTTTCAACAGTGAAGCTATGCAGGCCCTCAAAGGCAGGGAGGTTACTCTCATCCCTGATTTAGGAGCAACCGAACAATGGAAAGAAAAGTCTGCTTTGTTGTCAGGAATATGCAAACGGGTTGTTGTGTCCAATGTCTTGGAATGTACATCCGATGAAGAGCAACGCAGCCAAGGATTGGACATTGCAGACTTCTTTCTGTATTCACCATCAAAGAGGCAGATACTCCATCAGATGATACAACGTAATCCAGCATTGCAGTTGCTCATTGATGAACTGGATCTGGAACTTATTGAATAGTAAAGGAACTTGTTCCGAGGATTTATAGAAAGTCCTTAACACAATAAGGACTTTTTGCCTGGCGGCAATAAAATCCGGTCATTGTCCCGCAGAGCGGACTGGCACAAGAGCAAGCTCAAATATTAATCATTTATCAAAAGAATACCATATATGAATACAGATATTAAACAGGCCATGCATGTTGAAGCCGGGAAGTCATTCGGCACAGCAGAGGCGAATGAAAACGAAAGGCATTGGAATGACGACAAGATTGACAGAAAGAATCAGGATCCGACCAATCACTATGACAAGACCCGAATGAAACTGAATTTCGAGATTGGGCCCGATGGGAAAGTTCATCCGTTAGGTTATCAAGAGAAATCGCTTGAAGTACGTTTGAAGGAACGGTTGACTGAGCTGGGCTGGAAACCTTTCAAGCCGGACAGCAAAATTCAACCAAACTGTTGTGCGAAATTTATCTTCGGAGGCAATCATGACCGTACACTTGAAATGGCATTTGGAACCCAAACCGTAAATCTGGATAAGGGTGCAGACAACAGCCATCTCCAGCGATGTCCGGAAATCGAACAATGGGCAAAAGATGTCTATGACTGGTGCGCCAAACGGTACGGACAGGGAAACATAATCGGCTTCCAAGTTCATCTTGATGAGAGCAGCCCGCATATCCATGCCTTGATTGTTCCTGTCGGACAACGAGCCAAAAGCGGACGCGAATGCGTCATGTGGTCGGCTAAGTTTGGCAAGAGCTGTTATGAGTATGGCCATATTCTTCGGAAAATGCACACCTCTCTATATGAAGAGGTAGGGAGCAAGTACGGGCTGGAACGTGGTGACAGTATCGAAGGTCGGAACGTCAACCATCTTAGTAAACGCGATTATATCCGGAAACTGTCCAAAGATGCGAAACAGGCGGAGAAAGCAGTCAAAGGGCTGCAGACTATGACACGGAGATTGGAAGCACAGATATTCAGGTCTCAATCCCAACTTGAAGAAATTGAGAAGTCTCTGGCTTCCGGCAAAATCGCTCTTCAGGAATATGAAATTCAAAAGACCAGGATACAAAAACAGATTTCCGAATACCAGTCAAAACTTGAAGACAAGGCATGTAAGCTTCAAGAAAAGGAGCAGGAACTGGAGCAGATGACAAAGAATATAGACCGTGTCGGTAGAGTGGCTCAACCTTTCCGCAATCACAAGATAGATTTTGAGCCACCACGAATCACTAGTAAACCTCCGATATTCGGTGTTGACAAATGGATTGAGGAGCAGAACAGGTCTATCGCCAGCCGATTCGTAAAGATTGTCCGTCAGATTGAAGAACTGTATCGTAAGGATGCCGAACGACAAATACAAGTGGTGCGGAATAATACGTTGCTGGACTATCGGGAGCTTAAATGGCTACAACAGGAGTATGCACGACTGACGGATCTCAACGATAATCAGACTGAACAAATGCAGACGTTTCTTGACCAGCTGGCTGAGCCTTCTTTGCGGGAACGAATCTTTTCTATCGCTGATGCTTTGATTGGTGGGCAACCTGTCGCTGTTTCATCCGGCGGAGGTGGTGGTAACTCCGATTCAGACCTCCGCTGGGACGGAAGAAGGCCAGATGAGGAGGAAGAGGCGTATAAACGACGATGTATAAAAACCGCATTAGAGGTGTCAATGAAAAATAAACATAGTTACCGAAGAAGATAATTTATCAAGCTGTGCCGTATCGAATATTTATAGCGCACCTTATTTTTATTATGATTAAAATTTACATTACATACGCCCCATTATGAGAATGTACCATTTGAAATTCCAAGTTTGTGGGAGTGGACAACCATAAATGATATTTCTAAATCCATTTTGTACGGTGTAAGTGAATCCGCAAAGACTAATGGGAAATACAGGCTTTTACGCATTACGGACATTCAAAACAACAGTGTACAATGGGATTCTGTTCCATATACAGATTTCGATGAAAATAAAGCAAAATCATATCTACTAAGCGATGGCGATATTTTGTTTGCTAGAACCGGCGCAACTGTTGGTAAGTCATATTTGGTACAAGGATTGACAGAAGGAGCTATTTATGCTTCATATTTGATTCGAGTCCAGACTTATGATGCAGTATTGCCTCAATACCTCAAGTTCTATTTTGAGTCAGGTTATTATTGGGAACAAATAGAACAAGGATCTGTTGGAGTGGGACAGCCCAATGTAAATGGAACCATATTAGGTAATTTACATGTTCCTATACCACCATTACACGAACAGTTCAGAATTGTTTCTGAACTTTCAAAATGGATGGGTATAATTGATATTATTGAAAATAGTCAAACCGATCTACAGGCTCTCATCAAGCAAACCAAAAGCAAGATACTAGACCTCGCCATACATGGAAAGCTAGTACCACAAGACCCTAATGACGAGCCTGCTTCTGAATTGATCAAACATATCAATCCAAAAGCTGAAATCACTTGTGATAACGGACATTATACGCAGTTACCTGTGGGATGGTGCAAATGTCTTTTAGAAGACATAGTTAAATACGAACAACCTCAAGCCTATATTGTCAATTCAACTGATTATAATGACAGCTATTTGACTCCTGTTTTAACTGCCGGGAAGTCTTTTATTATAGGATACACTAATGAGACAGAAGGTATTTATCAGAATACGCCTTGTATCATTTTTGATGACTTTACCACAGATTCCAAACTTGTTGATTTTCCCTTTAAGGTAAAATCATCTGCCATGAAAATCCTAAAAGTGACAGACGATATAGAAATTGAATATGTTGCTATGTTTATGAGCATAAAACGACTTATTGGCGATACTCATAAACGTTATTGGATTTCAGAATACTCTAAACTTTGCATACCAATACCACCAAAAGAAGAACAAAAGCGTATAATCAATATTGTAAAGATGGCGTTTAAAAAACTTGACGCAATAATGGAGAACTTATAAAATCTCCATTATTGTATCCAGTCTGCTATACATTGAATTTATTGCAGCAACGATTCTTACTTGTTCCTTATAAGGAGGTACAGGTACTTCTATTGCCTTAAATAGTTTTTTATCCAGGTGAGGTATTGCCGAACCTACTTTATTCTCTCGCAATGCTTTACGATGTAGATTTATAACATGTAAGATATATTCTGCAAACATGTTTTTATTGATATGTAGTTGCTTGAATGTGCTACCTTGATAACCTTCAATCTGCGTTCTGAACACTTCTCCAGAGTTTTCGCCATCAACTAAAATCAATAGGCTATTGGCTACTACATATCGTCCATTTGTCAAGGTCTTAAAGTCCCGTTCTCCTCTTAGATATTTTACGTCAAGGTTTGGCATTTCTTTACCATCAAGTTTTTCTCCATCCGTCAAAGAACATAGCATTTGCATTGGAGCTACTACCCACCCAATAGGCAAGTTCGTATAATGTCCGTTAGGTTGCGCTTTATATTGTTATCGTATTCATCAAAAACAAAAACTGATATGATAACAAAATTTAATGACTATCTTGCCAAAACAAACTTGGCAAAGAACACAGTGGCTTCGTATGTATGGACGGTGAACTACTTTTTCAGTCACTATGGGGAAGTGAACAAGAAAAACCTGTTGGCATACAAAGGATACTTGGTTGAAAACTTTAAGCCTCAAACCGTAAACCTTCGGCTACAGGGTATTAATAAGTATTTGGAATTTTCCAAGCATGATAGACTGAAGGTAAAGTTTGTCAAAGTGCAGCAAAAGAACTTCTTAGAGAATGTTATCAGCGATGCCGACTACAAGTTTCTGAAAGCACAGTTAAAGGTCGATGGTTATGAAGATTGGTATTTCGTGGTATGGTTTATGGCGGCGACAGGTGCACGGGTAAGTGAACTGTTGCACATAAAGGTTGAACATGTGAAGGTGGGTTATCTAGACCTTTATAGTAAAGGTGGTAAGGTGCGTCGTTTATACATCCCCAAAAACTTGCGAAGCGAGGCTTTGCAATGGTTGAAAACGAAAGGTGTTACAAGCGGTTATCTTTTTCTCAATCGTTTCGGACAACGCATTACAACACGAGGTATTGCCCAGCAACTTAAACATTTTGCCGATAAGTATGGACTGAACCGTGATGTTGTTTATCCTCATTCTTTCCGCCACCGCTTTGCCAAGAACTTTCTTGACCGTTTCAACGACCTTGCATTACTTGCCGACCTTATGGGGCATGAAAGTATTGAAACTACTCGCATCTATCTGCGGCGTACAGCTAGCGAACAACAAAAGATTGTTGACAAGGTTGTAAATTGGTAGCATAAGATCTTAGAAGCGTATTTTCCTACGCTTCTAAGGCTTTTTGAATGTTGTCAAGAGTTGAAAATAACTCTTCTATTCTTGCAACGATACGTTGCTGTTCTGCAAGAGGAGGTAAGAAGATTTGCATATTTTCTAAAACCCCAATATATAATTCTTTTTGGTTTGTACTTCCTGCAAGATTCTTTTCCATATACTGTTGTATAGAATCAGAAGATATATAAGCATAAATATACTGAGGACAAATACTTTTTAACACTCTTACGACAGAAACATGTGAATCAGGAACTACAAATGGATAGTTGCCCAAGCAATTTGTATTAAACAATCTTGTTCTTCCAACAGTGCCAGTACCCGTTGAATTTACAAGGATATCCCCAGTTTGTAATTTGTAAACTTCATTCCACTTGTTGATAGTAGAAGGATCTAAAAATCTTGCTTGCTCTAATGATACGTCACCATCTTTTAGATTACATTTTTGAGCAAATACTGGGTATGTTTTATCGTCTTCCGAGTATTTGGGTGATTTTCCTCTTGACAAGAAAGAACATATATCAACCAATTTGCAGGCACACCAATTTTTAGGAATATTCCTATACTGTCCGTTATCACAAGGTGTGAAGTCAGGATTTATGCGTTTCAATAGCTTGATAGCTGGTTCTTCGTTCGGGTCTTGTGATACGAGTTTACCGTGAATGGCGATGTCAAGAACTTTGCTCTTGGTTTGCTTGATTATGGTTTGTAAGTCTAATTTTTCCTTTTCTATTTGGTCTAGTAAAGCAAACCAATGTTCAATCTCGGTAACTATGCGTTGCTGTTCAGTTAAAGGTGGCAAAGGAAAATACATCTGTTCTAAATTGTATTTTGGCAAACCTTCACGACCACTACCCGTAATCTTCATAGATTTAGTAAAGTATGAAGATAAAACTAACGCATGGAAATATTCAGGTTCAACTAAAACAGAACGCATAATACAAACGTGTTGACTGACATTGCCACAATTAAAATCAGCAGGAACTACGGCACATCTTCCCAATGAACCTCCAGTAATATTCAACAACAAGTCGTTAGCAAGAACTTCCGTACCTTTCATCTTCTGATGAACTTCTTCGGAAATATACTTGATGTCATCATAAACAAGCCTGTCATTATATACATTTTGCGATCGGAAAAAAGGAATCCCTTTCACAGAATAGTTACTTCCTCTTGGTGTACTACCGGAACCTATCTTTGAGCATATTTCTTCAATTGTTGTCCACACCCAATTATCGGGTATTTCAAACGGCACGTTCCCATAATGGGGCGTATCAGAAGTCTTTGCAGACTTCTTGCTCCGCTTGATTTTGCCTTCCTTTATCAGTCGTTCTTTTTCAGCCTTGATTCGTTCGAGCAGAATTGATGCAGGCTCATCATTTGGATCCTGCGGTACGAGTTTGCCGCGAATGGCAAGATCTAGTATTTTTTGACGTAATATTTTGGTATCCACTACTCTTTAATTTCTTGCGGTTTGTTAAATATAAAATTACAGATTCTATCGGCTGCTTTCCGATTTGCAAATTCGATATCATTCTTTCCCCATGAATCAGATGGATATGAAGACAAGGATGTTGCTATACCAAAACTACTTCCAACATATCCTTTTTTGTCTTGCACAAGTGTTCCTTTCTTTGTTTTAAACCAATCCCTCCCAATATACTTATTGATATCTTCCTCCAATAAAATTTTGTTTCCTAGAAGGTTGACCATATCATCAAATTCCTCTAATGTCATCTGGGCATCAGCACGAATAGCGTCTATGTTATGCCCACTTGCAGGCATAATGTGCTCTACATTGACTTTATCTTGGACAAAGTCAAAATGTAATTTATGTTCCCTAGCATAAATATATTCATTAAGGTAAACCAAAATATTTTTATCGTATTCTTTAAGGTCTGCAATTACATCTTCTTCTTTCCAAACAGAATTAATATGGGAATCGAAATCTTCGATAATTTTGTCTATCGAATAATTTGGATCAACTAATTTAAAATTTTCATTGAAAAGGAATGTTTTGAAATAACGTGAGGAGAAACCAAAATCTCCAACTTCAAGAAGTGCGAACAACCGAAGCAAGCATTCCATGATTGGCGTGATATCACGCTCTGATATTTTTTCCTCAGGAATTCTATAAAGGTAAGAAATAAGAAACAATTTGAAGTTTTCATTAAACTTCAACAGTAGTTTTGTAATTGGAAACCCTTGGATCTTGTCCCATATCCTTAAAATTTTGCTGAAATTATTGCATATTTTGATAGGATCTTCTAAAAGCTCTGGATACAGGACTGTATAGTATTTTCTTACACCTGGCGTTGTCAGCTGGCCTTCCTCATATTGATGTTCTTTGGAACGATTTATATACATAAATTGTTGAAGCACACTATCAATATTGACGATTCTCTTTTGGCTTAATTCGTCAGCTTTATGTATTATAGGCTCCCAAATTTCTTTAAAGTTCGCTTTATTGGGTGCATGAGAAAAAAGGTGTGCAGATATGATATCTGCATCAGACAAAGGCATGCCAGTTGAATTCAGTGAATTAAACATCGTTATAGCTTGCTCAATCTGCCAACTTTTAATTTCTATGATCTGACACTTATTTAGGAAGCCATTGGCCAATACATCAAGATTTGATTCTTGATAAACGAGCAAACGCTCATAGAATGATTTAAAATTACGGAAAAAATTGGTGTATTTATTGTCTTTTTGTTTTCGAGGAAACTTATAAACCATTTTTTCTGCATCAGCAAAAGTCTTGGCTTCGATTATATTTTTCAATTCATTTTTATGAAGTTCGTTGATGGATACATTTTCTATGATTTGCACTCCTTTGGCTTTATCCCAGTTTTTCTCAATTTCTATCTGTTTTCTCACATCTGCCCGATATAAAATTTCAAATATTGAATCCAAACTTTGCTGTAAACTTCTCCTAAGTCCTGCAGCCTCTTCGGTGTCAGCCATATTGTTTAGAATTTCAGTTATTCTCAAATGCATGGCTTTGAGAAGGAGTAGAAACGTTGTCGTTCTTTGTTGCCCATCTATTAGATTCAGGTAACCTTTCATTGAACAATCAATAATGATTGTTCCAAAAAAATACGGATCTTCAGCGTCTTGATCTATATAAGATTCGATATCTTGCCACAACTTATCGCAATTTGATATATTCCAAGAATATGCTCTTTGATATTCAGGAATACGAAAAATGTCTGTTTTTTTCAGATAAGCTCCAATAGTTTGTAGTTTCGGTTCTATTTCTTTTGCCATACAGATTCTATTTAATTTAGAGATTGGTTATTTAAAGTTTTTCCATCTGATTTTTTTGAATCAGTCTTTATTTAAGAATAGATTGCAGAACTCATTCAATTGCTGCTGCATGCGTTCTTGAGGAATGAGTATGCGTTTGTATTCAGCAATCATGGTAGGACTCATGCTGCGACTCATAGCGTACTCTACTACTACCCGGTCTGCTTCAGGACAGAGAATAATACCGATAGACGGATTTTCGTTGGAGCGTTTTACATCGCGGTCGAGTGCTTCCAGATAAAATTCTAACTGTCCAAGGTCACGAGGATGAAACTTTGTCTTTTTTAACTCTACAGCAACCAATGCCTGTAAGCCGCGATGAAAGAACAGTAAATCGGCCTTGAATGTAGATGTACCAATATTAAGGCGGTATTCCTGATCCATGAATATAAAGTCTTTTCCCAGTTCAAGAATAAACTGTTTCATGTGTTCTACCAGACCGTTCCTTAGTTTTGTTTCGCTATGCTTTTTCGGCAGATTTAGAAAATCTACGAACAGGGTGTCTTTGAACATGACTGGCGCATTAGGATATCTTTCCAGTAATCCTTTTGACATATTGTCCTTGCTTCCTAATAAAGCCGTATAAGTCTGATTGGAAATGCAACGCTGCATTTCTTTATAAGAAAGATGTTCCTTATTGGCATAGAGGATATAAAATATGCGTTCTTCATTGCTCTTGCAGCGACAAAGAATTTCTATATGATTGGACAATGTAGTTAGTTCCAATATTCTGGGCATTTGCCCAGATGTTGATTGGGTGTGTGTAACCATCGGCTGTAAAATTACAGACGTTTCCGATATATTATTGCTCGCAGCAATTTGTGCAGACGGCATCTGCACAAATTCAGTGGTCAAATATTTTCTTATTGTTGCTATGAACGTTTCTGATGAATACTCATCATAAAACATTACCATATTGTATATGCTTCTTTTGCTATATCCTTTGATGTCAGGACGTTGAGAACGTATGTGTTCGGATAATTGAGAAACAACCTTACTTCCCCATTCTTTGCTCTTCAGTTTAGCAGATACATATCCACCTACATGCCATGCTGTGAGTAGCAACTCTTCATTGACGGCTCTTGAAGCATTACTTTTATGTTGGAGAATAATATCTATGATTTCTCCGAATTGTTGTTCTGTTGATATTGCGATGTCGTTATCCTTCATACGCTTAATCTTCATTTATGTTTGCAAGCAGCTTCTCAAGTTCTGCTACTGCTAAACTAATAGTTTTACTTTTCTCTTTTATATCAGCCATCAATTCAGCCAAGGAGCGGTCATCAGGCTCTCCTCCTTGTTTTATCCAGGTTATATCAAGGCTTGTCTTGTCACGGGTGAGAATATCATCTACCGGATATTTACGCCAACGCCCTTGAGGATTGTTGTCTGCATCATATGTCTCTTTGCGTCCTTCTAAATTTCCTGCATTATAACATGTAACAAAATCATCCAAATGATGTCTCTCTAATTTATTAGTAGCAAGCGTATGTTTGATATCAGTACGATAATCATAGAACCAAATCTCTTTTGTCGGTTGACCTTTGGAAAAGAACAATACATTTGCTTTTACGCCTTGTGCATAGAAAATACCTGTAGGCAAACGGAGTATCGTATGTAAGTTGAAGTCTGAGAGTAACTTCTTGCGAATTGTTTCTCCAGCACCACCTTCAAAAAGAACATTGTCTGGTAATACTACGGCTGCACGACCTCCGGTTTTGAGCATCAGCATCATGTGTTGAAGAAAGTTCAACTGATTGTTCTTCGTTTCTACATAGAAATCCGGGCGGTTAATATCCACAGAACCTGCTGGACGAGTACCGAAAGGAGGATTGGCAAGTATTACATCTACAAGGGAGGATGGCTCTTTCTCCAAAGAATCCTCGCAAACAATCGGACTCCGGTCTGTTCCTACACCATGCAAATATAGGTTCATGGAAGCAAGCGTTACGACCAATGGTGTGTTATCTACGCCATGCAGTGCCTTGTTACGCAAGAAATCACGTTTTTCCTTACTGGCAGACTGTTCTTTCATGTAATCATATGCAGTCAAGAGAAAACCTCCGGTGCCGCAGGCCGGGTCACAAACTGTTTCTCCAATTTGTGGAGCTATGCAATCTACCATTGCTTTGATGAGCGGGCGTGGAGTAAAATACTGACCAGCACCACTTTTCTTGTCCTGTCCATTCTTTTCAAGGATACTTTCGTAGATAGCACCTTTCACGTCTCCATCCATGATCAGCCATTGTTCCTCATCAATCATGGTAATGACTTTTTTAAGATGAACAGGCATTTCTATCTTATTATGGGCTTTTGTATAGATGGTACCAATCAGATTGTCCTGACTACTTAGGTGCTTTAAAGTTTCCTCGTATTGTTTGACCAAATCAAATCCATCAAGAGACTTTAAATCCTTCCATTGATAACCATTTGGAATTGCAGATTCTCCAAATAATTCTGCGTTTTCATCATCCATTTTCAAGAAAAGGAGATAGGTAAGCTGAGTTATATAGTCTGTAAAACCGACACCGGCTGCTGCCAGTACATCTGCCATATTCCAGACTTTTTTTGTAAGTGTCTGCTCTGTTGTATTCTTTTTTGCCATATTTCCTATTCAAAATTTTTATGTTCTACTATAAACATGTCATCTAATGTAACTTTATAAGTATTTACTTCAGTTACATAATAGAATGGATATTGCGATTTGCCTTCTTTTGACACATCAATAAAACAATTCCACGGAGATACTTTTGGAGATGGAGCTCCTGGATCTAGACAGAAAATTTTAGTTATGACGTCATTCTCATCGCTTTCTATTCCTATGGCCAATAAAGCATGTGCACCATCATTGAATTCTGTCGAGATTACAACTGGAGTATTCTGGCTTACGAATTGCCCTATCAATTCAATCCTATCATCATTAGTTCTTGGCCTTTTGTGTATTGCCCTAATTTCAAATGGCTGTTCGTTGATTTCTCGTGCTAATGCTGTATAGTTATAACCATTTTGAATAAAACCTTGCTCATAGAAAAAATGATATAAGAATTTGCCTTTTGGAGTACGCCTATCGGGGAAATTATACAGTTTAATATCTTGCTCTTCAATCATCCCCTGGCATAGCATTGCCATCACAAGGGAATAAATAGAACATGCGCCATCTAAATCCCCTTGTTGCTTATGTACATTGACCCATCGCCCATTTGCATCTTTTGTTTGCAAACCAGTTCGATTTAATCTTATGCTATCTATTATTTGTATGGTTGTCATTATTATGCTGCTTTTCTTAAAACTACAAATGTGTATAGAGAGTGTAAAGCTTCGTTAGCTTTCTGCATATTGCCAAAGGCACGGATCATCTGTGCTGCCTGAGTTGCATCATCTTCACGAATCTCTTTGATTGTACAAGCTCCGTTGGAAGCAATATAATCTACAATACGACTGATGACTTCACGTTGTTTATCTGTTATTTCGCGCTGGTTTTGTCCTAACCATAGATTGAAATATTGTTTAGATGTAGAAACAACACTATCTAACCGCTCAATTTGGTGTAAAGCAAAACGTACAAGCTGTATGATATTAGTCAAAGCATCGCTCTCCTCTTTTGTAGAAGAACGTCGAACGCTATTTGGATTCAGAATGGCATATGAGTTCCATAATTGCTTGGAAGTAAAATGATTGTTAGCCATCTTGAGTTTGTTTTCCAAATCTTTTAGCATTGAATAGGTAATTGGCTCACCTTCATTATTATAAATTATACGTAGAGCTTCTATTTCATCACTATGTTCTTTGCAAAAATCTTCAAAGGCTTCTATGGTACTTTTAGCTTCTTCTATTGAAAAACCTTTAGATACAAGCGTGTCTTCACCAGGCATTAGTGTGTTGACAAACCCGGCAGCAAGAATAAGCAGATATCGACGCGCATCTGCATGATTTGCAAGCGGAGCTACTAAACCTTTCCGTTCGTTATTAGGCTCTTTAGTACTTATGAATGGCGGCAGAATATTATTTTCAAATGCTTCGTAAATCCTTGAAGCAAGTTCTTTCATGTCGTCATTTGCTAAACGTACGAACTCAGTTCGCTGTGAATTATCAGCTTTGTTATATATTCTGGAAAGTGTTGCAGCAAGACGTTTCAGATGCTCGTCAGGAAGGTAACCATGGGTAATCTGTTCCAACAGCTCTTTAAGAGTAATAATCTTTGTAGTCGGCTCATCAGTTATCGTAGGTATTGTTTTTTCGTGTTCAGTAACACCTACGGCATCTATCAAATAGAAACAATCTTTACTAAACGCATTTGGGGTAACATTCCGTAACTGCTCATCTCCAATTGTGCGTACACCACGTCCTTTCATCTGTATATAGAGCGGTAAAGATTCTACATCACGCATGAAAATCAATACTTCAAGAGGCTTAACATCTGTACCAGTTGCTACCAATGTGCAAGTTACGGCAATTCTGAAATCCTTATCATTCCGGAACTGACGTATCAATTCATTACTATCGCCCGCGGAATAAGTTATTTTTTGCACGAAACGGTCATCTGTATGTCCAAATACCTCTTTAGTTATCTGTACGATATTGCTGGCATGAGTCTCATTTAGAGCAAAGATCAAAGTCTTTGGCAGATAGTCAAAATTTGCTTCTCGCTGTGGATCATTGAACAACTCGGTATAGACGACATCGCGATAAGTGGAGAGAATAAGTTTTATTTGCGCAGGGTTAATGACACTTCTGTTTAGCTCTTTATTGGTATATGTTTTCGTTTCTTTATTGGAAATGGTTTTTACATCTCCGGTATAACGTGTTTCTTCTTTGATTTTTTCTCCTTCTAATATAGCTCCGCCATTTTCTGTAACCTGAGTTTTGATTCGATATACGCGGCAATCTACATTTACACCATCAACGATACTTTTCTCCAATGTGTAGTTGACTATGCGATTATTGTTAAAGAATGCCATTGTTTCAGGAATTGGTGTAGCTGTCAATCCAACAAGCCTGGCTGTATCAAAATATTCCAATACCTTACGCCAATTCCCATAAATGGAGCGGTGACACTCATCTATGATAATCAAATCAAAATAATCATGTGGTAAATTGGGATTAGGAGGCAATACAACTTCTTCTGTAGGCTCATTATCATCATCATTGTCATTATCCTCAATAGTATCTCCTCTCAGAAAAGAAAAAAGACGCTGTATTGTTGAAATAACGACATTACTATCAGATGGTATAGAAGAGGAACGAAGACGATTCACTGTAAATATTGTATTGAATGCATCTCCATTTTCTGTCAGTCGAAAAGTTCCAAATTCTCCCTCTGCCTGTTTCCCGAGGTTATTTCTGTCCACAAGAAATAACACTCTTCTCATTGGAGTATATGAAAGAAGACGATATGCAGCAAGACATGCGGTATATGTTTTACCTGCACCTGTAGCCAAAACCATCAAGGCGCGATTCTGCCCACTCCTGAAACTTTTTTCCAGTTCAGTAACTGCCTCATACTGACAATCACGTAATCCTTTTTTTCGCAAAGTTGGGAGTCCGGCAAAATAATCATTTATTCCCAACAGCTTAACCAATTCATGAGGAGTTGGAATCGTCATAATTTGCTTGAAACAAGAATCCTGTTTACGAAAGTCACAGAAGTACAAGTCTTTCCCATTTGAAGTAAATATGAAAGGCAAAGGCTTTTGGTATACTTGATAGATATTAGGAACATTCCGGGCATATAAAACAGCCTGTTCGCACACAGTATTGGAAAACGGATCTATCTCTTCTCTTTTTGCCTCAAGCACACCTACAGCTTTTCCATTAATAAAAAGAAAATAGTCAGCCTCTAGGTTACCTTTTAAAAGTCCTTCCCTTATGGCTACAGCAGTACAGTTTGGTTCGTAGTTGTCTCTATCAACCACTTTCCATCCAGCATCAGTAAACCACTGATCTATTTTTTGCCTCGCTTTTTCTTCTGGTGTCATATATTCCTATATTTTTATATTATCGGAAGTTGTATGCTATAAAAACAACATCTACAAAGAGTGAACTATTGGCGTTCATCTTTGTCTGTTATCAAATCTTTCAGGTCAACTTGAAGAATTTCAGCAATTTGCTGTAAGGTTTCCAAATTAGGCTGGATTCTGTTACAAGCATACGCATTGACCATGCTAAAACTTTTATCCAGTTTTTTTGCTAACCACGTTTGTGAAATGCCCTTCTCCGATAAAACAACCTTTATTCTATTTAATTTCATTTTTAGATGCAATTATATTATGCAAATGTAGTGAATTATACTTGATATTTTATATATTTGTTATTGAATTAATTCAGGAACAACGATATGGTAGAAAATAAACAATTAAACATAAAAGCCATTCTGGACACTGATCTGGAAAAATTACTAAAAGAAACTAAGCAGTACAATGCTTTTGTGGATGGTGAGTTACAATGTGCATATTGCGGAACAACAATCACTATTGATAATTTAAGTATAATTATTCCAATAATAAAAGAAGGACACACAACTTTAAATTTTTGTTGTGACAATGCTGTTTGTTTAGCTAAATTTAGAAAGGACTATGAATGATATTGAACAGTTTGTAAATAAATTTGGATTGACTCCATTCTGGTCTGTTGTTATCATTTTGCTTATTGTTTGCATATGGCAATATGATAAAGTTAGAGTTATTGTGACAGATATATATTGTATTGTTGCAAAAACTATCGGTTGGTTCAAACGAGAAGCAACAAAAAGAAAACTCGAAGAAATATGTAATAAAGGTCTTACTTCAATTTCACAGGAAATATCTGAATTGAATCTGCCAAATGTTGTAAGACATATATGTTATACGTTGTATATCAATACAATATAATTTCATGTGTCTTATCAAAGAAACAAGACAGGAACAAAATCAATAATTTAAGCGATTCTTCGCTTTTCACATTTCACTTAGTTTCATCCTTTGCACTTGGTTGTACTAAAATGTTTTTTAAGCCATTTTCCCCGACAACCAGTCGCTCTTCTGAGAATATATTGTTGAAGCGCAT
>ENA-OOSI01000201-OOSI01000201.1-human-gut-metagenome-genome-assembly--contig:-NODE-201-length-19350-cov-2.619383_pt1 | contig 19350 bp, 19 predicted proteins | sample MGYA00241171_ERZ501200 | MGnify/ENA primary metagenome ERZ501200 (study PRJEB25962, sample SAMEA2042554) | human gut metagenome | biome: human gut; feature: human-associated habitat; material: faeces...
TTTTAACACTGCCATATTTTTTTATTAATTCTTCACTTCCAATATCTTTTAATGTTACTCTTTGATTTTCATCTAAGAAGAATATTGAAAATCTAGAAGCATTTATTATCTCCTTAACTTGATTTTCGCCCAAATTAGAATGATATCCAGATTTTTCAGTTAACCTATGTGCTTCATCTACAACAAGGCAATCCAACACATTGCTTTTCTCATCATAAAATTTCCCTGATCCCTGAAATAAATGCTCAATATACTTTTTAGTGAAATTTCCTTTTAATTTTGTAGAATATACCTCTCTAGGTGCTGAATTACTTGTAACATAAAAACATGTGAATCCATTTTTGTTTAGTTCTACTAATAGATTTATTGCTAAAACAGATTTTCCTGTTCCAGGTCCACCTTTTACTACAACTACATTTTTCATACTTTTGTTGATTGTATCCATTGCGTTTCTTAATGCATATTTATGGATAATATTTTGTGAATCAATCATATAAAATTCTTTGTTTCCTTTTAGCATACTACACAACGTATCTTGCAACATTTTTGAAGGTTTTATTCTACCATTTTCAATTTCATATAATACTTCCTTGTCGTCTCCAATCTCAATATATTTTTTTATGAATTCTCTTAATTTTAATACATCAGAATGGGCAAATAATGGTGCTTCCTTTATATATTCCTGATATTGTTCTTTTAATAGCGGATCATCCTCTGTAAAATAATAATTATGAAGAAAAGCGCAAGGCCTTATATTAATCTTCTTATCTTCAACATTTGCATTATAATCCTTTATTAAATTAGCATATGTCATTGCCTGATAAGATGGGTGATTAACATCTCTTAATGCTCCACCAGTATATGTATTAACTTTATAAACTCCATCTACTTTGTCAACTTCTGTACACTCATCCCACTGTTTTAATTCAACTATAACAGCTTCATGAGAATCATTTTTGCTATATCCTGACATCATAAAATCAATTCTACAACCAGTAGGTGGAATATTATATTCTATTGCTACTCCCATATTATTAGGAATTTCATTATCATCTAATACGCCTCTCATATATTGCATTGAATTTTTCCACGAGTTAAATTCAGGTGCTGATGGTTTTCTATGTATACACTCAATGTATTTTTCTCTAATTTTATCTGCTATAATTCCTAAATTAACGTCTTCAATAAAACTTTCCTTTATTCCTTGATATACTAACATAATAATTGCCCCCAATAATTATTACTTTTATAATTTATTATATTTTGTGCTTACTCCCTTTGCTTTTTCTACTGGATATTTTTTCTTCGTCTTATCTAGTTTCTTTAATATTATTTCTTTTGGATCTACATCTAATTTCATAGCCATTTGAATACAATATGTAAATACATCTGCTAGTTCTTCACATACTTCTTCTTTATTATAATTTTCACTATCCCACTGGAAACATTCTAAAAGTTCTCCTGCTTCTATAGAAATTGATTTTGCTAAATTTTCTGGTGAATGGAACTTGTCCCAATCTCTCTCCTCATTAAATTTTTTAATTTCTTTCATCAACTCTTCCATTTTTCACTTATTTTCCTCTCTATTTAAAATCGTATTGCAATATGCTTTTACACCAACTTTAGATATGGACATCATTGCTAACACAACTAAAGGTACTACAATAATTGCAGTTGCTCCAAGCTTTGGAGCTAAAGCTAAAGTTAACCCTGATATAATTGCATCTTTTCCTAAATTTATATAAACCTTAATTTCTTTAACTTGTTCTTCATATTCTGGTGATTCACTAAGTAGTTTACAAAGTTCTATCTTAAAATTTTTAAGTAATTGATTCTTTTCTTGCGTTCCTCCAAAATTAACATTATTTATTGGTCCATTAGCATTTATCCATAATTCGATTGCTTCATCTTCATTGTTATTTACTAATAGTTCTTGTATAATTTCTTTTTGGTATTCTTGAAGGCTTTCTAATAATTCTTGATTAGAATACTTTGGCAATTCAATCATTCTTTTCCTCCTTTATCATGTTTAAAATATATTCTACAGATATGCAATGAGTAGTTTGATGTAATTCTCTAGGATTTATTCCTCCCAATGAAATTCCTGACTCTGGTGCAAAAGCACCTATTAACATTGCAATAATTCTATTACTTTTTGGGTCATATACTAAAGAACCTGATTGTCCGGGTCTAGTCTGAGTATTTACTACTATATATTTTGATTTTATATTGTTGCTTTCTAATAGTATCTTTGCTCCTACATCTGCCTCTTGAACAGTTAGTACCTTTCTTCCCTCAGTACAATGTGGAAATCCAATAATATATGTCTGTTCCATTATTTTTATATTATCAATATTTCCCAATAATACTTCTGGTGCTGTAATAGATTGAATTGGTTTTAAAATTGATATATCTCTAAACGGATCACTTGCAATTATTTTTACACCAATACAATTTGCCCTTGTTACTGTTGTATCCTGATATTCATTTATACTTCTTATACTAGGTAATATTATTGATAAATTCTCATCATTATCTCCTATAACGTGTCTAGGAACCACTATATACTTTCCTTTTTCAATCAAAAAACAAGTCCCTAACATATTAATTACACCATTTTGAATTTTTCCTATTGCTAATACAATTTGAGAAAAGATATCCATATTGATTCTCCTTTTATAATTATAATTACTCTAGTATATTTTATATCACAAAATGACATTTTTCTCAACAGATACTTCTAAATATTTACAATTAATTCCTATGAAAAAAATGATCATATATATAGCCTGCGTTTATATACTTCTCCGTCAATTCCATTTTCTTCTTTTCTAATAGTTCTAAATATTTTTGTTTAAACACATTTTTACAAATCCACTCAACACCTTTACTAGAAATAACAACTTTGCCATTAACTAAAAATTTATATTGCTCAAATCCATTATCACACATTTTTTTAATAGCTTTTCTAACGGTATTTTCTTTCCTATTGAAGTAATTGCATAACTGTTTTATATCCATGTCTTCATTCCACCAATTTTCATGATGCTCTACTTTTAACAATTCTTCATACTGTCCAATTCTATCTTCAAGAAAATCCACATCAGCATCTGTTAGTGATTTTTCATTTTGAAAATACACTTGATTTAACCATGCATATCCTTCTGCTAAAATAAAATATTTCCTACTTTTTACTTTCTCACTCCTCCATCTGCAAGTTGGATGTTTTTTTAGCATAACTTCTATAGCTTTTCTTAAATCAACATGTGATATTTCTTTTTCATATTTAGTAGTAACACCTAGTAATTGAAATCTCTTTAAGATTTTATTATATGATAAGAAAATACTATCTAAAACTTGTTCTGAACTTCTCCACATTTTCATCACTTCCTTATTATGAAAATTTATTAATACTAGTTTACGAAGCATTAATACTTAGCAAAATTTATTATCGAAGATAACAAGGTTCTGGGGTACCCGACTACAATCTTTGATTGTTAGTCGGGTCAGGTTCTTATTTTGCTCGAATATAGGTAGTATTTTTTAGTACCTAATATTCGCCAGCGTGGTGTTTTGACACCCTTTTTGCTGTTTAGGGCAAAATGCCCTAATACCCTTTTTGGCTCTCCGAGGGATATTTTTGATATGAATTTTTTCAAAATATTTTCAAAAAAGTTCAAATTTCTAAAATAAAAACTTGAACTTTTTTGCTGTCAATGATTTTTTGCCTATAATATTTGCACTTTACATATTAAAATAATTTTCTTAGATACTTTTAATATTGCTATAATATTTTCATTCAAAAAAACTTTCGCCACTTTTTTAGGCAAATAAAAAAACAAGGAACTTTGAATCCCTTGATAAATGTGGTTGCGGGGGTAAGACTCGAACTTACGACCTTCGGGTTATGAGTTTACATAACTCTGTTTTTGAACTTTTAAGAGAATTTAAGTTTTCGTTGGTATTAATATACTTTCAGAGATTTTCATTTTCGGAACACTTGTGTGATTTGGGGAAATTTTTTGAATTTATTTCCCCAAAATTTCCCCAAGAATTATTGGAAATATTTAGAAAATTATGGAGGTAAAAAATATGGAATTTAAATTATCAAAAAAAGAAATGAATGATTTGTTAAAACAATGGATTATATTTAGAGATGAGGAATTATCTACTTTAACAAAGGAGGATAAAAAGCATCCTTTAAGGTTTGACGAATTTGAGGAAAAACTAATTAAGAGCTTGCCTTATAAAAATAGAGAATATACAAGAATTGTACTTGCAAAAATATATGATGACTTTATAGATTTTTGTAGTTATTACAATGAAAAATATTACAGAGCAGGTTTTGGTGATTGTTTGAATTTAGTAATAATGAGTCTTGGAGGGCAAGGAAAATGAGTTTAAGAAGATATGGCATTATTCTCAAAAAATATTTGAAAGAAGTTAGACCTATGAAATATAGTAAACTTACTATTGATGGTACTTTAATGGATTATCTTTTAGAAGAAGAAAAGTATTTATATGAGTTTGCTGATATTGTTAGATTGTATTTAAAAGATACTTACCCAGAACCTAAAACACATGAATTTATTGTTATGGCTAAGTATAATCAGATGATTGATAGTATGGTAGAAGAGTTTGTAAGGAATGAAATTACGAAGATTGTGTAGATAGTTAGAGCCGAGACTTTGTCTCGGCTTATTATATTAATTTTCATTAAACATTTTTTCTATTCTGTTAATAATCTCTCTCTTTTCTTTTAGTATAATATCTTTTGCTGTACTATATGCTTGTATAAAAATACTATCATCGATAGGGGATTTAATCATTTTATTATAATCAATCCCTTTTATAGAAAAGAATTGTGATTTATACAATTTTGTAATCAATGTATACAAATCATATACTGATTCTAATATATTTTTATCACTAAATATATATCTTAATACTTCTATACATTTTTTGTTTGATTTATATTGAAATTTTGAACCTAAAAAACCTATTAAATAAAATGGTATTGGTGTTCTTTGATCTTCACTATTCTTTTTATCTTTTTCAGCTTTTAAATATAATAGATATATATTTAATAAATCATTTATTGTATATTCTTTTTCTTTAATAAATTTAATAATCGTAGTATTAGTTGCACTATCCTGTTTTAACACTTGAGATTTTTTTACAAACGCTTGATATCCATTTTGGTCAAATGCCAAAAATATTTGCAGTAATTTCTCTAATGGAATAATTATATTTTCTATCTTCTCAAATTTCAAATCAAACAATTCTTCATACTTATTTAAAATCGGTCTATATTCATTAAATCTTTTACTCTCTTTAAATTTATAATTGTCACTTTGTTTAACTGCAAGCAAAAATCCTCTTTTTTCAAATTCTACTTGCATATTAATAAACAACTGTTGGTTAGCAGCAAAAGCTTTTTCTGTAATCGCATTCTGGCTATTATTATATCTAACTATATCTTGATATAATTGTGTCTGTTCACTATTCTCTGCATCTAAAACTAATAATTTTACCATTACAAATGTATCTTTAAATTTATTTTCTAATTCGTTTTCATTATATTTATTTAATACAGCATAAATTGAATTTACAGACTGACACCCATTAACAATCTGTGGATTATAAGTTACAAACCTTCTATTATATCTAATGTTATTTGATTGTTCTTTATCAATTTTATCACAAATTACAGTTATTCCATTATTATAATAGAAAAAATTAGCTCTTTCTTCTTCATCTTCTAACGTTTTCGCTATTTGTGCATTAATACCTTTATTTCCTAAATATTCCCTTATATTTTCAGCAAATAATGAATATTCTTTTTCTTTTGCCAATTTAACTATATCATATATTACCTTTACTGGAGTGAAAATATATTTAGCTTCAATTAAGTTGGGTAATCCATAATTTTCTTTGTTTATTTGTAAGACAGTTCCATCATTTATAGTTAAAAAATCACATTTAAAGTTTTTAATCTCTTTTTTTCTATCTTCAAAATAAACGTTTTTAATATCTGATAAATAGAAAATTTCAGCATCTACATAACATTTTATTTTATCTACTGGTGCCCTATATTGTTCAAATAATCTTATTATTGAATCATCTTTCAGATCATTAGAAACATATAAATACAAATGAATTTTAAATTCTGAATCATCCTTATATTTATTAAATATATCTTGTAATTCCTGAGATCTTCTATATGAGTTCATTAAAAGCATGTTCATTGGTCGTGTTAAAAAATCATTTTGTACATAATCTTTAGTTAATTTGGTTTCATCAGAATAATATTTATTCTGAATAATATATAAATCTTTGCTTTCTTCAAAATAAACAAAACAATCTATTCCATAATCAGAATACTCAGTTATATTATCTTCTATAATCTCTTCTTCTATATTATATAATTTAGATAATACCCAATAATTGAATGCATATTCCTCTTTTTCTATTAGAGGATTATTCTTCTTTATATTATCCTGTATAATTTTTATATCTTCTTTTATTTGTTCTTTAAATAAGTTCATATAATTACTCCTTAAATATTTTATTCTTTTATTCCATAATAATCCTTCATTTGTTCAACACTTATATTTAGTCCTCTTCTTTGCAACTCATTTACTCTTCTATTAAATAGTTGATTTATAGCAGTTTTTCTTTCTCTATCAACAGCTAAGTGTATTAATCTATGACATCTAGGACATAAGCACACGTAATTCTCTATTATCTCTATACTTCTTTCAAAATCATTACTAAATTCCCTAGGAATTAAATGATGTATCTCCATATAATTTTTATGTGTTTCTTTGCTTGTAAAATAATGGTTTTGACACATATATGAATCTTCTAGTTCGCATTTATAATTTGCTCTTTCTTTTGCTTTTTTCTTTAAAACACTGCTTATTCTCTTTAACTCTTTAATATTTTCTGCACTAGTCTTATCCAAATGTTCTTCATTATTTAATACACGATTTTCTTCTTGCTCATTTATTTTAATTTCTTCTTGAGAACTGATCTCTAAAATATCAATATCAAAGATGTTGTAATAAATCATTTCAAATACATCCCTGTTTGTATATATAAATTGTTTTATTTTCCCAGAATCAAAAGTTTCAATTAATGCATATCTATTAATTAAATTATCTATAAAATCTTTAAATCCTATTTCTTTTTGTCTATTTATAAATTGAGACATGAACAACAATTTTGCATTATCTCGTATCATTCCTCTATCAAAAACTCCACTTGGTTTATATTTTTTAGATAATATACAATTATATGATTTTTCTTTATAGTTTTTTGTAATGTAATTCCATAATTCTTCTTTTTGTTCTTTTGTTGATTCTACATATAAGTTCAAAAAATTTCCATCCTTAAATGTCATATAAAACGAATCAAAATACATATAATCTTCCTTAAATAATTCACATATATCTAATGAACTAGACATAATTATAAACTTTTTTATAATCTCAACTAATTCTTTTTCTTCTATATTTGTAATCATAAAATTTTCAATTACTTCTTTAGTTCTTGTTAAAACATAGTTTGGGACACCACAAAAATATGAATCTAATATTAATAAATAAATTATGAACCACTTTTCTTCTTCTGAAAAGTTATCATTAATTTTTTCCAATACTTCTCCTTTTCGTGTTTTATAATATACTCTATCATTTTTCGAAAATAACTTCATTTGTAACATATTAACTGTATGTTGCTTTAGTTTTTCTTGACCATGTCTTGCAACTTCCCATTCCGATCTATCAACCCCATCTACTTCTTTAAAAGTATTGTAATTAGTTAAAATAGATTTAATATATCTATAATTTGTATTCATAAATTTAAACGTTTTTCCGTACATACCTTCACCGGTTTGAGTATATTTATCAAAAGTTTCTTTATTATTGCTCAATTCTATATACTTATTTAATAGTTCCATCTTTTTCCACCTCTAATTTGCATTTTATCATATATCTTTATAAAAATAAACAAAAGAGAGTAAATTTTTAATTTTTACTCTCTTTTTACTTTACATATAAAAACTCTTTCTTTATGTTTATCTAAATTTGTTTTACCTGAATTAAAAAATTTATAATCAGTTTCATATATATTTACATTTCCTTTTTTCTCTAATATTTTTATCATATCTTCATATGTTATAGAGTTAATTGATGATGTACTTTTTGCTTCATATGTATTATTATATGATACAATTATATATTTAGCATTAATGTTTTCTATTAAATCCTCAAATACTGATTTTGCATTTGCTTTACAGTATTCACTCATAATGTTTTTTCTTTCCATTTTTTTTGCTTTATTAAAAACAGGTGGTTTTTTCCATTGAGCAACATTCTCTAATAAATGATAGAAATTAGCATATTGTCTTGCGTTATATGGTGGATCTATATACATTACATCTACATTTATTTTCCTTACTAATTTATTTGCGTCTTCATTAAATATATACGATTTTCCATTGTAGCTTTTTAAATTCATAAAACTTATTTGAAGATTTTTATATTCTGGCTCTCTGTTTAAAAAGCTTTCATAATGTCCTACTGTATTTGAAATTTTATCCATCGAATATAGTAAACATGATATTAAAATATAATATTCTCTTTCATTAAGTTCTTTGTTCTTATATTTATTTTCTATATCTTCTCTAATAAATCCTATCTTTTTGGCATCGTTATAATGATAATAGTTACCACTAAAATTGTCTGAAAAATAGTTGTCTTCTAAATCTTCAGATATTATTTTATTATATCCATTTATTATTGATTTTATTTTTCTCTCGTCATAACTGTCATTGTTTAATATCGCTTTATATACCACATAATTTGAATATAATATATCATTTACGTATATATCTTTTCCTTTATTGAGAAAGTACTCTGCTACTACCCCCGTTCCCGAAAACACATCCCCAAATGTATTAAATTTGATTTTTTCTTTTTTAATTGAATTATCTATAAATTCTAGCAATTTGCTTTTATTACCTATATATCTTCTATTTTCTATATTTAACCCCACTTTTATTCCTCCAATTTATAGTTGGTAATTAAAACTTCCTCTTCTAAACCATCTCTATTTTTTTTATTATAACTTGCAGATCTATAATGGTAATCTATTTTATTTACAAAATATTTATCTTTGTTATTTTCTAACCAATTATATAGTATCTCATTTTTTATATTTATTTTTTTCTTTTGTAGTACATTAGATAAAGCAAACTTAATACCTTTATTATGCAAATTATCTAATAGTCCTAATAAAGCTATCTCATCTTTCTTACCCCATCCATCATTTTCATTATATACGGCATCAGTTATTAAATATGGAGGATCAGCATAAACAAAATCAATATCTTCAAATTCTTTTTCTTGTATTTTTTTAAAATCTTTGCAAATAAAATTTATTTTTTTATTTTCACATGCATTAATATATTTTTCTAATTTATCTCTGTTACTCTTATTCATGTCTGTTTTTCCAACTGGTAAATTAAATTCACCTTTTGAATTAAACCTAATATCATTATTGAATCCATATACCATAAGAAGATATAAATATAAATTAGCTTTATCTGTATTCTTGTTAGATAAATTGTTATAATCTTTTTTCAAATTATTATATCCATCTAAATTATACTTTTTTAAGCCATTATTTCCTTCTACATATTCTCTATAATATGAATACCCATATTTGTATGAATTAGATAAGTTGTACTTTTCTATTGTAGAATCAATTTTATTAATCAATTTTAAATAATCCTGTTTTTTCAAAAATCTAAGCAAATTAATAACTTTAGGATTATTGTCTATAGCTATAACTTCGTTTGCTATTAAGTTTATAGCAACTGTTGATCCACCAGTAAATAAATCAATACACTTATTTACGTTCTTAGGAAAATATTTAATAAATTGTGGCAATATCCTGTATTTATTTCCTGTATAATTAATTGGCGATTTACAAATTTGTGCTAAACACATACTATTTTTTCTCCTTTTTCTTACTTTCGTATTTCATTACATCCTCTACATTACAATTTAAATATTTGCAAATCTTATCAATAACAGCTAATGATACAATTTTATCTGAATTCAATTTTGCCATTGTTGCAGAAGATATTTTTAAAATATCTTTTAATTCGCCCCCAGACATATCTTTATCAATTAACAATTTTCTTAATGGTTTATAAGATATCATTTTTGCCCCCTCTTTAATATCTTAAATATTATATTTATTTTTTTATATTTATTATTATATTATTAAATTTTTATTTTGTAAATACTTAATTATATTTTATTTCTTAAATTATTAAGATTTAATATTTGATTATTTTTATTTTTCATTTTCGGCAAATTTCCCTATTATTTTACTTACCTCTCGTAGAGCAAGAATAGCTGTCCGACAGACATCCATAAACAGCTTGAAAGCAGAGCTTCCAACGTGGATGACACATAGTAAAAATGCCTGACAATTGTCAGACACATTATTGTTTATTTAATTATTCCATTCACAATTTTTGTGAATTCCAATTCCCTCAATACTTTCACCAATTCTCATCTTTTATTCTTTGTTCTATATCATAAACTAGTTTAAGTATTACATATTCAGCATCTCTAATTGAATTTTTACATTTTTCTAATGCCAAAGACACTTCAGAAGTTCCTATTCTTTTTAATAAATCAATTTTGTTTTCTTCTTTTAATTTCTTAGCTAAAACTCTTATTGCCATTTTTAATATTCTTTCTTCTTTTTCTCTAAACAAGTAAAACTTAATATTCTTAAAAACCTTACTAACTTCAAAATCAATAATTCCTATTCTATACCTTTCAAACACTTTTTTTGCATCTTCTAAATCTTTATCTGTAATTTTTTCTACTAGTTCTTCTCTTATCTCTTGTACTATTATTGGATCTTTTTTCACTTCAATTGGTTTTACTACTTCTTTCGTTTCTTCTACCTTTGGCGTTTCATAATTTTTGTGAATCACTTGTGTTTTAGGTGTTTCACAATATTTTATATACACTATATTAGGCTTTCCTACATCATTCCAAACATCTTTTATTAGTCCTACTTTATTTAGTTCTTTATGAATTTTAGTAACTGTATTTATAGATATATTTAAAGTATTCATTAAATACTTGCGTGGATTTTCTATATATAATTTTCCCTCTTTATCTTTTTTTACATTTTTATTTTGCTGTATTAAATCTCTATAAACACAATATGCCACTTTTGAATTTAAGGCTATATTTTGATATTTGTCATCTTCAAATAAAAATTTATATAATTTAAAAAATCTATTCATATCTTATATTTTTAAAAGGGATAACAAACTTAAATTATTGTTATCCCTTTTATGGCTTTTTGCTATTTCTAACTCTCCCACACATTTTATTTGTTTTTGAAATAGCTTTGTAAACCATTTTAATTCCTCCTAACCTAAGAATTTATTGAAGCATCTTCTTGTTTCTGTAAGTACTTATCTAGTGCTTCTTTTCTAAATAATACTTTTCCTCCAACTCGTGAGCATGGTATTTGTTTTCTTTTCACCAGTTGTGTAACCAACCAATATGATACGCCCAAATACTCTGCTGTTTCTTTCATTGTTAGAGTTGTTCTTGTTACTTTTTCAAGTTCCATATACTCACCCGCCTTTCTAGTAATTGTTTGAATTACAATTACTAATTATAATTTTAATTGTATGTTTAAGAATTGACCACTATACAATTAGAATTTTGATGTGCTTTTAAAAAGTTGTATGGTATTTTTTGCAAAAAAATTACACATTATTTTTTAATGTGTAACTATTTTTTCTTTACATTTACAATATCTATTTACTTTTCTCTATAGTAGAGTAATATCTGTCCACCATTGATAATTCTCCACCATATTTTTCTTCTAACTTTTTAGTATATTCTGATAATTTTTTTGAATTCTCTTCAAATTTTTCTTGGTATTTCATTTTCTCTTTTTCTGTTAATGGATTTTTATTTCTTGCTTCTCTTATTTTATTTATTCTGCTTGGATTATTCCACACTGCTCCATGCATTATAACAGTACATAAACAATAATCTTCTTCAAATTCTTTTTAGTATATTTTTGTACCTTTTCTAAATCAATTCTAGTTAGATATTTAAATCTTTCATATATTTGTCTATATTTTTCCGCATCAGCATATGTGATTTTCGTATCTAAATATACTCTATTATATATACTCTGTGTAAATTCTTTTATTTCTGCCTTTTCATATTTTTTATCCAATATTTCTATTCCTATATTTTTTAATAATTCTATTTCCGCTTCTGAAAGACTTTTTAAAATGTTCATATTAAAACTCCTATTACATATTTAATAATTCATCAACATATTTTTTTATATCAATATTTATATCTATTTCATCATTAAGTATCTGACATTTCAATGTATCCGCCATTAAATAATACGCTCTTTTCTGTCCTTTGTTAAACTCATCTTCTTTATATGTATTTTTAAAATAATCAATATAAGTAAACAATTCATTAAGTAACCTTTCATATTCTTCCTTTGTTAATCCTCTGTTTATTTTTATTTCTGGTCTTTTTTGTTGAATCAAAAAATCTTTATTTTTTCTAAGGTACATTTATGCTACCTCCCAATTAATATTGTTTTTATTATATCATACTTCTTCTTAAAATGCATACTTCCTTTAATTTATTGACTTTATTTATGATTTTTAATATAATAACCATACAATTATTGTTTATATTTTTAATTGTATGCAAGGAGTAATTTATGGAAAAATTAGAAATTGCTTTTGATTTAAAAGGTTTTCAAGAATATTTTATAAAATATAAAAAGAAAGAATATAAAGGTGAACTTGCTAAAGGTCAAACTAAACCATACTATATTTTTGAAAAGCAAAAGCCTACTCCTGAAACTTTAGGTACATTTCTTTTAGCTTTTTTAAATACTAATTTTAAGAAGAAGGAAACCTGTAAAGACTTTATATTTGAATACTTATATGTTAATTTATTAACTTTAACTAATAACAGAATTCATTTAGAAAGCGAAATACATGGTTATGATATTTTACCTACAGATATAACTAAAGTATCTTATGACATTATTCTATCTGAAGAAGAAATAGATTATTATTTTGATGAAATATATGCAAAATTTAAAGATAATTTAATTTACCATCAAAAGCTATACACAGCTGTTGCTAATTTTAAATATTTTGATTTTCTTGCTAAAGAAATAACTTCTCAAAGTAAAGAAAATAAATTAAAGAAATCTATGATAAAAGAATCTAGCAAAACAGAAAGCTATCATACTTCACTTTCAAATATTGCTACAACTACATTGTTTTTAAATATCAACTTTAATTTAAGAACATTCTTTACAGATAAAAATAAAAACTTTGTTATAGAAAATATTCCATATAGTTTTTCTTCTAAATACTTTTACGATATTTTATTTATAACATTTAGAGAATTTTCAAGTATTAAGAAAAAAATAAATATTCAAGTATGTCAAAACTGCAAAAAATATTTTATACCAGCAACCTGTCACGAAACTAAATATTGTGATTCAATATTTGAAGGAAAAAGAACTTGTAAACAAATCGGACCAGAAAAAGCACACAATATAAGAACCAAAGGAGATGACCTTTTACAAAGACATAGATACTTACAACAATATCTTTGTAATAAAGCACATGATGCCCAATATGATCCTAATTTCAACCAAAAATATATAGAGTTATATGAACGTTTTAGAAAAGAAGGTCATGAAATGAGACAAAATTATATAGACGGATTTATATCTCCAAAAAAATTTAAGAAATGGCATGACGAATTTAAAATTAAGGAATAATTAATTCCAAAGTGCAAAATTTGCACTTTGGAATTTTAAAATTTGCATTTTGAAGATTTTATTTTTTTATTATTATATAAAATAGAGTTACCATTATTCAAATGAATTGTATCTTTCCTGTTCCTTCTCTTCTTCAATTTGTCTTTTAGTTATTTCATTTTTTAACTTCTGTTCAAGATCTATTCCTATTTTCTTAACTTTCATATTTTCTGATTTTTTTAATTCTTCTGATAGATTTAATCTCCTTTCTAAAACATCTGAATATTTATCGCTCCAAGAAGTAGGATATATTCCCAATATTAAATTGTTTATTATAAGTTTATCTTCTGGATAATTTTCTATTAAATATTTAGCCACTTTTTTCCATCTTAGTATATTCTTTTCACTTTCGTACGGAGTTATTGACAAAGATATTTTTTCTTGTTTTTTATTTTTTTTCATCCATTCTATCAATATATCATCATCTATTAAATTAATAACATCCTCATTATGTCCATATCCTTTAACAAAATGTATTAATTGATAATCTTTTATTTCTTCATCAGCATATAAAATATCTAAAAACTCTATAGGATATAACTTAATTAACTCATCTAATATATGCTTATAGTTATAATAAAAAATTCCTTTTCTTTTTATTAATTCTATAATCTTTTCATATATTATTTTTGCTTCTCTTTTTCCTGTTTCTTTATTAAAAGCATATTTAACTATCTCTCCTACCTCATAATTTAAATGATCATTATATTTATCTCTTTGACTATAGTCTAAACTTGAAATAAATTTTCTAGCATACTTTTTTAGTTCAGCTTCTTTTCTCTTATTCCAGAATAAATTATGCAATATATTAATAATTAGTACATCTGAATCTTTACTTTCTGGAAATAGTTTTAATATCTCTATTATATCTTTTATATCAACCTCTAGTAATGCAAATTCAATTCTATAATATTTATCTATTGAAGCAACATTTAATCTTAATGATTTTTTTACTCTTTCAATATCAATTTTATTTAACTGATACTCGAATTGAATTCTTGGATAATATTTATTATATTTCTCACTTAATACAATATCATCTAAAATATTATTCACTTCATTTTCGTTTTTTTCATGCATGAAAGCCAAATAATATGATACCATTATTAAATAGATATTTTCATTATTATCTTCAATATTATCTAGTAAAAAATATATTATTTTCTTGCTATCAGTATTATTTTCATATAAACCTTTAACAAAATTTGATAGTCTATAAAGATTACAAGTGTTATCTATTTTCAATAAATGATTTTCTGTTTTTTCTTTATTCACTATTATATCTTTTCCTAAACTATATAATTCTTTTAATATTTTTTCCTCATTATCAGTTATATCATCTATATTCCAATATATTATTTTCCCTTTAGATAGAAATACTTTTATTCTATCTTCAATAGATTTTGGAAAACATTTTTCCTGTAAAATGTTCATTTTCTTTAACATATCCACTGGTATTTTATCTGTATCAAAATGTTTTATTACACCAATTGATATCCATATTTGTGGCCATGTATCATCCTTTAATACATTTTCCACTATTTTTTCTAGTTCATAATACATCCCACATGATGCTAGATTTCTAAAATTATTTGCTATGATTTGTTTTATATCTTCCTTATAAACACCTTTTTTAATTAGTTCTTCGCAATATTTAAGAACATTTATATACCATTTATTTCTTTCTGCCACTGTTTTTGGCATATATCCATAATCTCTTTTTCTTGAATCCGAATCATATATAGCACATCCTCTAAAGCTATATGTTTCTAGAAGTTCTTCTATTAATTTGATTCCTATTTTTCTTTTTTTATCATCCTCATCAAACACAAGATGATTAACTAAACTTATTCTATCTTCGACTGGTGCATGTGTTCCAGATAGCATTATGTGAAATAATCCACTTAACTCATCTCGTATAGAATTATAATTTTCCCCTTCTCTTTCATTTTTTGCAAATTCTACTATCAGTATAGTAGCTCTGAAAAATAATTTTGGTTCATATGCTATATCTTGCAAAACTCTTATCCAATCACCAAACTTATTATTTTCTCTACTAAAAAAAGTATTATCTCTTATTTGTTCAATTTTATTCAATATTTCCTCTGGAATGATTATTTTTATATATTGTAACATTTTCATTTCATAATCATTTATATTTTCAAAATGTATTTTTGCCAAATAGTATCTTGCTATCTTTATTGAATACTCTTTGTCATGAAGAAATCTTAATCTTCTTAATAATGATAATTGAAGTCTTTTAGATTCTTTTATTTCTTCAGTTAAAAATTCTACTGGCATTGCACTCAATAATTCATCTGCTAATTTATTTGCAATAGCATGTGGTAATATAGCTCTCATATTTCCACGTTTTTGAATTATTTGCCTTTTGGTTAATTCTTCTACATGTCTTATAATGTTTATTGAATTTATATTGGATAATCTACTCATTATATTTATTTCATTATTTTTATCATCTCTATCATATTCTATATTAAATGATATAAATATTGAACATATTTTCCCAATCAGCAATAACTCTTCATTTTCATTTGAATTTTGAAAAAACAATCTCTTAAAAATGTCATCTGATTTTAATGTTACAATACTCTCACTCTTATCAATTGTTCTTGCTAAATATGTAGCAATTCTAAAATTCCCATCTGAACATTTTACAATAGTATCTATATTAGATTCACTAATATAATCAAAATCACGTTTTAAAAGTTTCTTTATAGTCTTGTCTGAAGATGTATCTAAATAATAATTATATGATTCTACATCGACATCTTCTTTGACATCATATTCTATTGTTAATAAACTTATTTTACTATTAATTCCACAACAAAATTTTGCTAGATTTACATGTAAATCTTTATCACAATTATCTATAACGAGTATTGTTCTTTTTTGTAATAAAATTAATTCTTGTATAAATGTTACTGGTACTGGATTTGGCAAATCTCCTATATCACAATATATAACCTCTTCTTTGTTTAATGGATTTTTACCTATATTTTTATCAAATAATGCTTGTGCAAATCTTGTTTTTCCCACTCCTGATAATCCTGCTAATCTTATAACTTTTCTTTCTTTGGATAGTAATTCTCTTATTTCATTAATTCCATCAATGATTTTTATTTGATTTTCTTTTTGAAAATTATTTTTATGCAAATATATTTCTTCATCTAATATATATTCCTTTTCTTCTTCTAAACAATTTGACCAATTATAATATGTTTTCCATCCAATAGTTCTTTTAGATAATTTATCATTTACCCATATAATTAACGATGGAAATTGTTTAACCCATGTTGCTATTCGCTTACTATCATAAAAATCTACTTTCACCCTACCATCTAAATCTACAGAAGATAATATTTCTTTCATACAATCAATTCTCATATTTCTTCTTTTATCTGAAAGAGATTCATTACTTGATACAATTATATATGCTCCACTTAAACCTACCAATTCCTTAATACTATCTTTTACTTGTCCATTTTTTATCATCTCTTTTTTTATCTCCGAATTAGGCATAGATGGTTTTTTTACTTGAAAAATTGTATTATTTCTTGGTATAGACCAGTCATCATTAAATATAGAATTAGATTTAACTCTTACGTCAACTCCTCCATCTGGTTCATCTTGATTTCCTCCATAAGTAACACACATAGTATCAATCTTGTTTTCATTTAAAGTTGCTTCACATAGCTTTCCTATTAGTTCTCTTAAATCTGCATCATTTAATTGCTTTATGTCATTATCATCTACATCATTTATCATTTTCTACACCTCTCTAAAGGAGTATATCATTTTTCTTTGTAAAAATCTACCAATTTCATTAATAGTAGTAATAATTCCAAACAATAACATACACTTTTCTAAAACTTTTCTAAAAAATCAATTGTCGGTTAGACTTTTGAAAATAGAGATTGTATAATTAATATATACAATCTTTAATTTGTAATTTCATTGTAGATTACAAAGATACTCTCTCCCACACAGGAAGGAGGATAATATGGCAGGGAGTATAGAAAAAAGAGGAAAAAACACATATAGGTTAGTAGTATCATGTGGCTATAACCTAGATGGTAAACCTGCAAAACACACCAAAACAGTGCATTGCACAAAAAAAGAGGCAGAAGTCGAACTTGCAAAATTTGTTACTAAAGTACAAAGTGGAATGGTAGCGGATGGAAAATCTATGACCTTTGCAGAATTTACTGAAATTTGGAAAAGAGATTATGGCAGTAAAGAATTAGCACCTACTACATATGCAAGATATTTAGGAATATTAAATACTAGAATTCTTCCCTATTTCAGCAAATTCAAATTAGACAAAATTAAGCCAACAGATATTATGAAATTCTACGATATGCTAGAAAATGACACACAAATTAGAAGACTTAAAAATAACAAAGGTGAAAGATTAACGAAACCTCTATCTAAAAAAACTATTTTAGAACATCACAGATTACTTCGAGCAATGCTTCATAAAGCAGTTTACTGGCAACTAATAGTAAATAATCCAGCAGAAAGAGTTCAACCACCTAAAACAAGAAAGCCTAAAAGAAAATATTATGATGATGAACAATGTAAAATTCTATTAGAGAATTTAGAAACTCAAGAAATCAAATACAAAGTTGCTATTATCATTACAATATTTACAGGAGTTAGACTTGGAGAACTTATGGGACTTGAATGGAGTGATATTGATTTTCGAAACGGAATTATCAGCATCAACAAAGCAAGTCAATATTTATCTGAAAAAGGAGTTTTTACTAAAGACCCAAAAACGGAAAGTTCTATAAGAGAAGTTGCAGTACCCTCATTTGTACTTTCTCTTCTTGAAGAATATAAGTTATGGTATGAGGAGCAAAAATCATTCTACGGCGAATTGTGGCACGAATCTAATAGGTTATTTGTTCAAGCTGATGGTAAGCCAATGCACCCAAATACAATTAGTAAATGGTTTGTAAAATTTGTAGAAAAAATCGGTCTTCCCGTAATTAACTTTCACGGGCTAAGACACACAAATGCTACACTATTAATATCTCAAAACATAGATGTTGCAGTTGTAGCAGCACGACTAGGACATGCACAAATAACAACTACATTAAATTTTTATGTGCATCCAGTTGTATCACACAATAAAGTTGCAGGAAATGTTCTTGAAAATTTATTAATACCACAAAAAACTTTAAAAATGAATAGTTAAGTTTTTTATTGAAATATATAGACTTTGAAGGTCGAACAAAGTTACGAATTTCCCCAAGATTTCCCCAAAAGGTCATTTTTAGGGTAAAAATAAAAAGACAGTAAGCCTTAAAAGGCTTACTGCGACTTGGTTGCGGGGGATAGACTCGAACTATCGACCTTCGGGTTATGAGCCCTGCGATATAAGAGCCTCTCCCATAC
>ENA-OOSI01000203-OOSI01000203.1-human-gut-metagenome-genome-assembly--contig:-NODE-203-length-19283-cov-2.886156_pt1 | contig 19283 bp, 16 predicted proteins | sample MGYA00241171_ERZ501200 | MGnify/ENA primary metagenome ERZ501200 (study PRJEB25962, sample SAMEA2042554) | human gut metagenome | biome: human gut; feature: human-associated habitat; material: faeces...
CGCCTCCCGCATTCACCACAGCAAGGAGCCCCTCTACAAATGAAGCAGCATGCCAGTAAGCCCAAAGAGCCACGGACAATGTGACTAAAGTATAGCCCATGTGGTCATAATCTACCAAATCCTTGACATCGGATTCATCCCACGCTTTGTCCACATAGTCGCAGATCTCTACATCATACGACAGTGCCAAACTTCTTATTTGAAGAAATGTCGGAGGCTGCATACCATAAACCAATGCGTGTATAAGTTCCGACACATCTAGGATCGTAATGGGTGAGCCGACAGATCTGCTCTGCACAAGTCCTGACTTCCTTCGGGAAAAGTCCAACGACAGATGTACGCATCAATCCACCATTAGCCGCAGATTGGTAATTGCTCATCTTCCAAATCATGTAAGAGACATCAAACGGCTTCTCCGTATAGTCTCCCGTCATCAAGACCTTATAGGTGTGCTCACCAATACCCATAGGGATGCCGTCGGCCCATTTCTTGAAGTGCTGGGCAATATTTCTAAAAGTGACACCTTGGTCCTCTATGACTGCGTCAGCAATGCACAGCATCATGTCTGTATCATCAGGCCAATCGCCAATTTTCCATCGCTTCCGATGTCTGTCCTGGTATATCTGCTCATAGTGTTGTAGTCCGTGAGGATATTTCCAAGCAATATCCTCATCTATCATGAATTCCGTTCCCAATCCGAGCGCGTCACCTATGGCTTGACCATAAAGGCAACCTCTAAATCTGTCAATCGTTCTCTGCTCCATAGCCGTATGAATCTAAGTTTCGAGATAATTGATGAAAGCGAATCCCACCGTGAAGCTTTTTTGCTTTCATTGCCTTTTTCTTATATGTAATGGAGTTGGATGGCATTGAAGCCGTTGTCGACACTTTTCCTATTTACCAATGCAAAGATACTTATAAATACTGAAACATGGCTTCTTGATCAAAAAAACTTTGAAAGAAGCGAGAATCTCGGCTTTTATTTGTACCTTCGCCCTGCGATTCAGGATTTCACGGTGTTTGCTTTCACGACAACAAGGCATGTGAATTACCGGATAGGATCATGTTCAGAGCAATCATTTGCTGCCCAGACAGGCATAGGAAAGGCCTGATGGTAGAGTTTAGGTAACAAGGATGATAAAATGAAAATAAAGAATCTATTTTTGCTGGCATCCCTGGCCATGGTGATACCAACGACAGCGCAAACTCCTCAGGAGGATTTCAAGCGAGACATTACACTCTCGGGTAGTAACTATGTGGCTTATCGCGGGCCACAGAAACAATTGACTCCGGCGCCTAAGGGCTATAAGCCTTTCTATCTGAGCCACTATGGCCGTCATGGCTCCCGCTATATGATTGGCAAGCAGGCGTATGATGTGCCTTATTTCTCTCTGCTCAAGGCAAAGCAGGAAGGTAAGTTGACTGCCAAGGGTGAGGAAACACTGGCTAAGGTGAAGCTGATTCGTGAAGAGGCAAAGGGACGTGATGGCGAGTTGACTCCATTGGGAGCTCTCCAGCATCAGGGTATTACCAAGCGAATGATGGAAAGATTTCCTGAGATCTTTGCCGGTAATACGAATATTGAGGCACGAAGCACGGTGGTGATCCGCTGCATTCTCTCAATGGAGAATGGTTTGCAGCAGATGCTTCGCATGAATCCTAAGCTTCATATCTTCCACGATGCCAGCGAGCATGATATGTACTATATGAATCAGGGAGATAGATACCTGGATAGCTTGAAGAATTCTGTGGGCAGAAAGGTGGTGCAGGAGGAGTTTTCCAAGAAGCATGCCTGCTATAGCCGAGTGATGCAGGAACTTTTCAATGATCCGGCTTGGGTGAAGCAGAATATCAACCAGAGCGACTTGAACAGAAAGCTTTATGAGATGGCTAGCTCTGTCCAGGGTACTGAGTTGAGAGGCAAGGTTTCGCTCTACGACCTCTTTACTGAGGAGGAGTTGTATCAGAATTGGGTAAGTACCAATATCTGGTGGCAGATGGCGTATGGCAATTCTCCTTATACGGGCAATGTTCAGCCATATTCCCAGCGTAATCTTCTGATGGATATCATCGAGAAGGCTGATAGCTGCATAGCTCTTCCGCATCCGGGTGCTACCTTGAGATATGGTCATGATACGATGGTTACTCCGCTTACTTGCCTCCTGGATCTGAATGGATATGGCGAGGAGATCAGGGATCCAGAGAGAATTTCTTCTCAATGGTTTGATTATAAGATTACTCCGATGGCTACCAACCTTCAGTTTGTATTCTATCGCAACAAGGCGAATGATGTGCTGGTGAAGGTATTGCTCTGCGAGGATGAAGCTACGCTTCCTATCAAGAGCGATGTGGAGCCTTATTACCACTGGAATGATTTCAAGGCTTACTGCCTGGAGAAACTGAAGGGATATAAAAAGTAAAAATATACAGCAATGCGACGCATATAATCATCTATAGAGAAAAAGGAGGGTGTGTCACAAGTACACCCTCCTAAAAAATATATATCGAAAATTTTTCGAATTCTTTTATTGCTTCGATAACCAATCTTTGTCTTTCTGATCTTCTTCGAAATCTTTTTCAGAGAAGAGATTGGTTTGACCGGTCAGTTCATCTATTACCTGCTGCTCGCTTTTTCCTGCATCAGGATCGAGATTCTCTACAGCTTCAGCATTCTTACCTGCGCCTTCAGAATCGCCGGTTGTATCTTCTGCATCAGGATCTTCTTCTGCTGGAGGCTCCGGGAATCTTGTCGGCTCTAATTCCTCGATGCTTTCCAGCTTCCATGTCGTCAGGCGCTTACCCTTTGCCTTGAAACTCTTCTGAGCGATGAATTGCTCGGCATCGATTTCCTCGGCAGGTCGGATGGCATCCACACCTCCATAGGTAACCTTGAGGCGAGGGAATGGGGTATCGGTGAGCAGGATGAGCTTGCTGTTTGGATTCTCTCCCAGACAATTCTGGTGGCGCTTGGTGGCATCCATCGTAAATCGCTTGATGTATGGATATCCCTCATTGTCGGCATCATAGAGAATGGCTGTCCATATCTTGTGCTCGTCCCATTTCTCCAATCTCAGGATGTTGTCCTCGTAATGGTTGTTCACATCGAAGTTGGTGATGTAGAATTCGCCGTTGTCGAGTACTACCAGGATAGAGTCATCATCGTTGAATTCTCCCAGGAATCTGCCGTTCTCATCATAGTTGATGCGGTTTACATCCGGGTCGAACCATACCTTTCTTCCTCCCAGAGTGCTGTGTCCGTGGCTCTTCAATCCGATGCGGCGGATGGTTCGTTTGGTGAGCAGGTTTCCCTTGGCAGCACGTCCCTTGATGAGGATTTCAGAGAAATCTTTCTCCAGGAAGATGCTCTGGCGTTTCTTGCTCAGATCAGGTTCCATCGTCACCTTGATGATTTCTGCCTCGCCGTTAGGGTTGGCGGTGAAGTAGATGATGCGGCTTCCCGGTGTGCCCTGGGTGATATCGTAGAGCTTGTCGCGTGTCATGGCGGTTACGTTGAATCGCTTGATGAAGTAGTCACCCTGCTTGCCGTCACGATATACGCAGTTGTAGATGGTTCGCTTGTCGTTCTTCTTGAACACCTGTACGTGGAGGATGTTCTTACCCACGAATATCTTGTCGGCAACCTTGGTTACCTTGAATTTTCCATCCTTGTAGAAGATGATGATGTCATCGAGATCAGAGCAGTTGCATACGAATTCATCCTTCTTCAAGCCTGTACCCACGAAACCTTCCTGTCGGTTGATGTAGAGTTTCTGGTTGGCTTCCACCACCTTGGTTACCTCGATGGTATCGAAGTTCCTGATTTCGGTTTTTCTAGGATGCATCTTTCCGTACTTGCCCTTGAGATACTCAAACCAGTTGATGGTGACATCTGTCATGTGGGCGAGGTCGTTTTCTATTTCAGCCAGTTCTGCCTTGATCTTCAGCAGGAGGTCATCCGCCTTATCCTTATTATATTTCAGAATTCGCTGCATCTTGATTTCCAGGAGCTTGAGGATATCGTCGCGTGTGATGTCTCGGTGGAAGGAGTATTCCACGTTTCCCTTGCCGTCGATATTGGCGGTGAAGATCTGATCCTTGAACGGCTCCAGTTTGGAGTAGATGAATGCCACTACCTCGTCCTGACTCTTGCTCTGCTCGAACTTGCGCTCCTTGTAGATGCGCTCCTCTATGAAGATGCGTTCGAGCGAAGAGAAGAAGAGCTGCTCTTCCAGCTCGCCCTTTCGGATCATCAGTTCGCGTCGGAGCAATCCCATGGTGCGGTCAACGCTATGTCTGAGCACATCGCTCACGGTGAGGAACTTCGGCTTGTTGTCCTCGATGACGCAGCAGTTGGGTGATATGTTGATTTCGCAGTCGCTGAAGGCATAGAGGGCATCCATCGTCTTGTCCGAAGAAGTGCCTGGTGCCAGATGCACGAGGATTTCCACGTTTGCCGATGTTACATCATCCACCTTTCTTGCCTTGATCTTTCCCTTTTCCACTGCCTTGGTGATGGAGTCGATGAGGCTTCCGGTGGTTTTGCTGAATGGAATCTCGCTGATTACGAGTGTCTTGTTGTCGAGCTTGTCTATCTTGGCTCTTACCTTCAGTACGCCTCCTCGCTGTCCATCGTTGTATTTGCTCACGTCGATGGCGCCTCCTGTAGGGAAATCCGGATAGAGCTGGAAAGGTTCGCCCTTCAGATAGTGGATGGCAGCATCGCAGAGGTCGTTGAAGTTATGCGGCAGTACTTTGCTGCTCAAACCCACGGCGATACCCTCGGCACCTTGTGCCAGGAGCAGCGGGAATTTGGCTGGCAGGGTGATAGGTTCCTTGTTTCTGCCATCGTAGGAGAGTTGCCAGTCGGTGGTTTTAGGGTTGAATACCACATCCAGGGCAAATTTCGAGAGTCGTGCCTCGATGTATCGGGGAGCGGCTGCACGGTCGCCGGTGAGTATGTTACCCCAGTTACCCTGTGTGTCGATGAGCAGGTCTTTCTGTCCCATCTGCACGAGTGCATCTCCGATGGATGCGTCTCCGTGAGGGTGGAACTGCATCGTATGTCCCACGATGTTAGCCACCTTGTTGTATCTTCCGTCATCCATGCGTTTCATGGAGTGGAGGATGCGTCGCTGTACGGGTTTCAATCCGTCTTCGATATGGGGCACGGCTCGCTCCAGGATCACATACGATGCATAGTCGAGGAACCAGTTCTGATACATTCCGCTGAGGTGATGTACGGCAGAAGCATCAAAACGGTTCACCGGCTTGTAGTCGGAATGTTCCTGAGGCGTATTTTCCTCATTTATTTCGTTTTTATCTTTAATTTCGTCGCTCATATATAGCTTTTAATACTTATTTTATTAATTTATGGCAAAAATACAACAATTTTTCGAGAAAATAGCGTATCTTTGCAGAAAATTTGAAAAAAATAAGATTTAATCATGGCACAGGAAGATGTTTTTAAGAAAATTGTAAGCCATTGCAAGGAATATGGCTTTGTGTTCCCTAGTAGTGAAATTTATGATGGCTTGGCTGCCGTTTACGACTATGGTCAGAATGGTGTTGAGCTCAAGAATAATATCAAGCAGTACTGGTGGCAGAGTATGGTATTGTTGCACGAGAACATTGTAGGTCTCGATGCAGCTATCTTCATGCACCCTACCGTATGGAAGGCTTCCGGACATGTGGATGCCTTCAACGACCCATTGATCGATAACCGTGATTCCAAGAAGCGTTATCGTGCCGATGTGCTCATCGAGGATCACATGGCTAAGTATGAGGAGAAGATTGCCAAGGAGATTGCCAAGGCTCAGAAGCGCTTCGGCGACAGCTTCGATGAGGCTCAGTTCCGCGCTACCAACCCTCGTGTACTGGAGAACCAGAAGAAGTTTGATGATCTCCATGCCCGCTATACCGAGGCAATGCAGGGACCTAACCTCGAGATGCTGAAGCAGATTATCGAGGATGAGGGTATCGTCTGCCCTATCAGCGGTACCAAGAACTGGACAGACGTTCGCCAGTTCAACCTGATGTTCTCTACCCAGATGGGTGCTGCCAGCGATGCTACAAGCAAGGTTTATCTCCGTCCTGAGACAGCTCAGGGTATCTTCGTAGATTATCTGAGCGTACAGAAGACCGGTCGTATGAAGTTGCCGTTCGGTATCTGCCAGATTGGTAAGGCATTCCGCAACGAGGTAGTTGCCCGCCAGTTCGTTTTCCGTATGCGTGAGTTCGAGCAGATGGAGATGCAGTTCTTCTGCCAGCCAGGTACAGAGATGAAGTGGTTTGAGTATTGGAAGAAGGTTCGCCTTGCTTGGCATGAGGCACTGGGCATGGGCAACGAGAACTACCGTTACCACGACCACGAGAAGCTGGCTCACTATGCTAATGCTGCTACCGATATCGAGTTCAAGATGCCATTCGGCTTCAAGGAGGTGGAGGGTATCCACAGCCGTACCAACTTCGACCTTTCTCAGCACGAGAAGTACAGCGGCCGCTCTATCAAGTACTTCGATCCTGAGAAGAACGAGAGCTATGTGCCTTACGATGTAGAGACCTCTATCGGTGTTGACCGTATGTTCCTCAGCGTGATGTGCCACTCTTACTGCGAGGAGAAGCTTGAGAATGGTGAGACACGTGTGGTATTGCGCCTGCCAGAGGCATTGGCTCCAGTGAAGTGCGCCGTATTCCCATTGGATAAGAAGGATGGCCTGCCAGAGTTGGCTCACGAGATTGTGGATGAGTTGAAGTTCCACTTCAATACCCACTATGGCGATCCTAAGGATTCCATCGGTAAGCGTTACCGCCGTCAGGATGCCATCGGTACTCCATTCTGTATCACCGTTGACCACGAGACACCTAAGGATCACAAGGTAACTTTGCGTTATCGTGATACCATGGAGCAGGAGCGCGTAGCTATCTCTGACCTTCGTGGCATCATCGAGGATCGCGTAAGTATCACCAGTGTATTAAAGAAACTTGGTAATGAAATTAAGAATTTCTAAATATCTCTTCTTGCTCATGATGGCAGTGTTCGCCCTGTCATCATGCAGCGAGGATGATAACACCGTAGATGAGTATGCCAACTGGCAGGAGCGCAACGAGCAGGCTTTTGAAGATACTTTGGCTTATGCCCGTCAGCAGAAAGCCAACGGCAGCGATGAATGGAAGGTACTACTCAAATGGTCGCTGCAAAACCAGACACCTAACAAGGATGCTAATGGTAATGCTGTGCCTTTGACTTACAAGGATGCTGATTACATCGTAGTTCATGTCTTGGATAAGGGCAAGGGCAGCGGATGCCCTATGTACACCGATTCTGTGAAGGTGAGCTATCTTGGCAGATTGCTGGGCACTGATACTTATCCTGCAGGTTATGTATTCGATAAGACCTTCGAGGGTACCTACGACAAGGCCACAGCTCAGGTTACAACCAATTTGGCAAGTGGCTGGATAGATGGTTTTACCACAGCCGTGCTCAATATGCACATCGGCGATCATTGGCTGGTGTATATCCCATATCAGCTGGCTTATGGTTCTACCCAGAGTTCGAGTAGCGTAATCCCTGCCTATTCCATGCTTCGCTTCGAGATAGTGCTCGACAGCTACTATCGTCCGGGTCAGGTAATACCGGGTTCAAGAGCTGCTGCCCAGGCACTCAAGGGAGAATGGATTACAGAGTAGAATTTTTGGGGGATTTACACCTTATTATATATAGGTGATAGAATAGAAGCGTTCCTAGGATTGCCGTCTGATGGCATTCTTAGGAACGCTTTGTGTTAACATACCTTTTTGATGTGTTAACAAGTGTTCGTGTTCGCGCACAAAATGTTGTCGATATTAAAAAAATGTTAGTTTTCTGCATTTTTTCGGGTAAAAGTATTGCTGTTCCAGAAAATAGTTGTACCTTTGCATCAGAAAAAATAAGTTTTAGGTTTTTAGTTAGGTAATAGATTTTATTAGGTTTAGTTGTTAGGTAAAGTTAAGATTGTTGTTCATTGGTTTATTGGTTTTAGTTAAGGTAGTTAGAAAAGATTGTTTATTCAAGGACGACAGGTGTTAGTTAAGGTAAGAGTAAGATTGTTTATTCAGTGACGACAAAAAACAGTACTGTTCCGCTCTGCGGAAGTTAAGTTTTGGGAAAAACAAAGGTACGAAATTTATAAGATTAAATAAAAGGTGGCGATTCCTTCTCGGAGTCGCCATTTTTTTCGTTAACGCAATTAATAAGAGAATAAATATGTTATTCAAGAATAAGACAGATTATCTGATGGAGTCGATACGCGAGGGTAGGGCGATGGCTCGCAGCGAGAAACTCAATCTCATCGTGGGGTTGAGTATTCCCTCCATGCTGGCGCAGATTTCCACCGTGATGATGTTCTTCATCGATGCATCCATGGTGGGACATCTGGGTGCTGAGGCTTCGGCTAGCATCGGACTTATCGAGTCAACCAACTGGCTCATTGGCAGTTTGCTCAGTGCGGCAGCTACCGGTTTCTCGGTGCAGGTGGCTCATTTCATCGGAGCCAACGATTTCGTGAAGGCTCGTCAGGTATTCCGCCATGCCCTGATATGCGGTTTGGCGTTCAGCCTTTGTGTTACCCTAGCATGTGTAGGAGTGCATTCCCATCTGCCTTATTGGCTGGGTGGCGGTGCTGATATTGCGGGCAATTCCTCACGGTATTTTCTGATATACGGTTTGGCTTTGCCCTTCGTATTCCTGTATCATATCTCCGAGATGATGCTCAAGTCGGCAGGCAACATGCATACCCCGAGTGTGATGGCGGTGCTGATATGCATCTGCGATGTGGTGTTCAATTACCTCTTCATCTACGTCATGAAGATGGGCGTAGTGGGAGCTGCCTGCGGCACGGCGCTTGCCTATATCTGCATCTCGCTGCCCAATCTCTACCTCACGGCATGCCGTAACCGGATACTCAATCTGCGTCAGGACAAGGAACCTTTCCGATGGGTGAAGGAATACCTGCACCATGCCTGCAAGATCAGCATCCCGATAGCCATACAGAATGTACTGATGAGCGGTGCGCAGATCGTGAGTACCATGATTGTGGCACCATTGGGCAATATCGCCATTGCTGCCCACTCGTTTGCCATCACCGCCGAGAGCCTCTGCTATATGCCGGGTTATGGTATCGGTGATGCCGCCACCACCCTGGTGGGTCAGACGCATGGTGCCGGGCGTACCGATCTCTGCCGCAATTTCGCCTATATGACGGTGGGATTGGGCATGTGCGTGATGGCATTGATGGGAGTGGTGATGTATGTCTTTGCCCCCGAGATGATAGGTGTGCTCTCGCCGGTAGAGAGCATCCGCGAGCTGGGCACTACCTGCCTTCGCATTGAGGCCTTTGCCGAGCCTTTCTTTGCAGCGAGCATCGTCACCTATTGTGTCTGCGTGGGAGCGGGCGATACCCGGAAGCCAGCCGCCATCAATCTGGGTACCATGTGGCTGGTGCGCCTCACCCTGGCTTACGCCCTTTCCAAGAGCTATGGCTTGGAGGGTGTCTGGATTGCGATGGCTACGGAGCTTACCCTCAGAGGCACGCTTTTCCTCATCCGCCTTTACCGCGGTTCGTGGATGAAGAGCTTCCAATGTTAGTTTTACGTTAAGATTTGCAGGTATTGGGGAAGATAATCTTCCAAATGCTTGCAAATCTTTTTTATTTTGTGTAATTTTGCAAGCGGAATATTGGAAACAAGTAATTTATAAATCAATAGCAGATGAAACTAAGAAAGATTTTTGCAGCGTTTCTGCTGTGTTTATCTGTGGGAAGTGCGATGGCACAGATGCCAGCCATTCCTGTGGACAAGAATGTGAAGATTGGTCATCTCGACAATGGATTGACTTACTACATTCGTCACAACAGTTATCCTGAGCATGTAGCCAGCTTCTACATTGCCCAGAAAGTGGGTTCTATCAATGAGAACGATGATCAGCGCGGTTTGGCTCACCTCCTTGAGCACCTCGCCTTCAACGGTACCGATCACTTCAAGGGTAACTCCCTCCAGGATTACCTGCAGAGCATCGGTGTGGAGTATGGTAGAAATCTCAATGCCTATACCAGCGTAGAGAAAACCGTATATTACTTCACCGATGTACCTACCACCCGCCCTACAGCCGTAGATTCATGCATGCTCATCCTCAAGGATTGGAGCAATGGCATCTCTCTTACCGAGGAAGCCATCAATGACGAGCGCGACGTGGTACACAATGAGTACCGTATGCGCATCGTGGGTCAGCAGCGCATGATAGAGCGCTCATTGCCAAAACTCTATCAGAACAACAAGTATGGCTACCGTTTCCCTATCGGATTGATGAGCGTCATCGACGGCTGCAAGCCGGAAACCCTGCGTGCTTACTACCGCAAGTGGTATCGCCCAGACAATCAGGCAATCATCATCGTGGGTGATGTAGATGTCAACCATATCGAGAACAAGATCAAGGAGCTCTTCTCGGGCATCAAGGTGCCTGCCAATGCCGCTAAGATAGAGCCGGTGGAAGTAGCCGATAATGATACCGCCATCTACGTAATCGACAAGGACAAGGAGCAGCAGTATGATATCTTCAATATCTTCATGAAGCATCCAGCCATCCCTAATGCGATGAAGGGCGACATGAGCTATCTCATGAAGGGATACATGGACAATGTGGTTACCTCTATGCTGGGTGCACGCTATGCCGAGATTGCCCAGGAAGCTGACTGCCCATTCCTTCAGGCAGGTGCCGACGACGGCGACTTCCTGCTCTCTTCTACCAAGGGTGCCTTCAGTCTTATCGGTGTGGCAAAGCCAGGTAAGGTAAAGGAGGCTTATGCTGCCGTATTGCGCGAGGCAAAGCGCATGCACGACTTCGGATTCACCGCCACTGAGTATCAGCGTGCCAAGGAGGAGTTCCTGAGCCAGGTAGATAAGACACTTGCCAACAAGGATAAGATGAAGAACGAGCAGTTTACCTCTCAATATGTGGATAACTTCATCTCCAACGAGCCAATCCCATCGGTAGAGGACGAGAGTCAGATCTACAAGATGGTAGTACCTCAGCTGCCATTGGAGGCCATCAATGCCTATGCCAAGCAGCTGGTTTGCCAGAGCGATACCAACCTGGTATCGATGGTGCTGATGCGCGAGGCAGAGGGTGCTGTTTATCCTACCGAGAAGGAGCTTGCCGATATCGTGAAGCAGGTGCGCTCTGAGAAGCTGGAGGCATACGTGGACAACGTGAAGCAGGAGCCGCTGATGGCTCAGTTGCCTAAGCCAGGCAAAATCAAGAAGACCGTAGAGAACAAGCAGCTGGGTTACAAGCAGCTTACCCTTTCCAACGGTGCCAAGGTGGTATTGAAGAAGACCGATTTCAAGGATAATGAGATTCTCTTCTCTGCCAATGCCAAGGTGGGTTATTCTGCTCTCGAGAAGAGCGATTACCCTAGCATCATGCTGATGACCGAGGCTTGGGGTACCAGCGGTTTGGGCGATTTCTCAAGCACCGATCTTGAAAAGGCGCTCGCAGGCAAGCAGGCAGGTGTAGGTTTCTCCATCAGTCCTTATAGCCATGGCCTTTCCGGCAATTCTACTCCTAAGGACGTGGAGACCCTGATGCAGCTCATCTATCTCAAGATGACAGCATTGAGCAAGGATGAGAAGTCGTTCAAGAATCTTCAGAATACCTATGCTACCATATTGGCCAACCAGAGCAACAATCCTAACATGGTATATCAGGATTCATTGCAGAGCACCCTTTATCTGGGCAGCAAGATTGGCCGCATTCCTACATCTGATGAGATCAAGGCCATCAACTACGATCGCCTGATGGCGCTTGCCAAGGAGTATTACGGCAATGCCAAGGACTTCACCTTCTACTTCGTGGGCAACTACGATGAGAAGACTCTCCTCCCGCTCATCGAGCAGTATATCGCCAGCTTGCCAAACAATGGCTTCAAGCTGAAGAACAAGGAGATTCCATACGCCAAGGGCGAGGTGAAGAACAACTTTACCAAGGCGATGTCTAATCCTCAAACCCAGGCATCAGAGATATGGAGCACCAAGTTGCCATTCTCTATGCAGAACATGGTACTGGCAGATGTAACCTCCCGACTGCTGGAGATGCAGTATCTGCGCACCATCCGTGAGCAGTTGAGTGCAGCTTACCATGCAGGAGCCACCTTCGGCATGCTCCGCGATTTCGACGACAAGGCAGCCATCAGCATTACCGCCAATGCCGGCTTGAATCCGGAGAAGGCTGATACCGCCATCACCTATTTCTTCAAGGGTGTAGAAGAGGTAGAGAAGCAGGTAGATGCTGCCGACTTGCAGAAGGTGAAGGAGATTCTCCTGAAGCAGGCAGGCGTAGATGAGAAGAACAATGCTTATTGGCTCGGTGTTCTTGCCAACTATACAGGTATCGGTTTCGATAACCATACCGGCTACAAGGAGTTTGTGAAGAACCTCCGGGGCGAGCAGGTTTCCGACTTCCTCAAGAATGTACTCCTGAAGAGCGGCAACCATGTCGAGGTAATCATGAAGGCTGAGAAGAGCAAGGAATAAATCAAAAAGTCCCGTTGAACGATTTTACTCGCCAACGGGACTTTTTGCCTTTTTTTCTCTTTGTGGTATCAAAGAGTCATTCTGAAAATAATCTTTTTACGTAATTTCCTTTCTCTCTTACGTAATTTTCCTCAAGAGCACTCTCTTGCGAAAGTTACCCTTAATCATTCTTCTTCGCCTTAGAAGCAAGAGCCTCACGGCGATCGTTGAGAATCTCCTGGCACTTGTTCAATGCCATATTCTCGCTCATTGTGTTGACCTTAATTAAATCATTCATAACCTATTGTGATTTGTTAACGGTGCAAAGATAGGGCTTTCTTATCATATTCGGGTACACTTTTTGATAAATTTATGCTAATAATCGTTCTTTTTTGATATATGTCAAAAAAGATGAAACATTTATACCTTTTTCTGAACGATATTTGAACCTTTGGCATCTCTTTCGTCTAAGAAAATAACAAATAATGATGAAAAATGAGTTTTTTCTTTGTTATTTGCGGAAAAAGTGCGACCTTTGCAGCGAAAAAAGAAAACGCTGCATCATATAAGCAGGATGCATTTTTTAAACGAAAGTTACAATTTATAATAAATAGAAAGTAAAAAATGAAAAAGGTATTTTTTATGGCTGCCCTGGTGCTTGCCAGCACTTCCGGCAGCAATGTATGCGCAATGAATGAAGCTGTTCAGGAGGCTTCACTTTCAGAATTGATGCCTGTGAAGAAAACAACTAAAAAGACATCGAAGAAGAAAACTACTACCAAGAAAACAACAGCCAAGAAGACCACTTCTTCATCTACTGCAACATCTTCAGCTGCGGCATCTACTCCTACCACATCTACTTCTACTTCGGCTACCACCAATAGTGGTTATTCTGCAGGAAGCGTAGTGGCAGGCGTATTAGGCGGTTTGCTGGGAGGCGGCACTACTACCGGCAGCAGCTCTACCGGCAGCAGCATCATCAATGGCATTCTGAACAATGTGATTGGTTCAGCCACCTTCTCGCAGGCAGATCTCTGCGCCCATACCTGGAAGTACAGCAAGCCGGGTTGCGCCTTCACCTCAGAGAACCTGCTGGCAAAGGCTGGCGGCGAGATTGCTGCCAGCAAGATAGAGGAGGATCTGAGCAAGTACTACAGTAAGTTCGGCTTCAGCAAGAGCAATACCTACTTTACCTTCAAGACCGATGGCACCTTTGCTGCCAAGATTGACGGCAAGTCATGGAACGGCACCTATACCTTCGATGAGAAGACGCATGCCATCCAGCTGAAGGGTTTGCTGTTGAGTGCTTCGGGTTTTGCCACCCGCACCACCAATGGCATCAGCCTTCTCTTTGAGCAGAAGAAGCTGCTCACCCTGATCAAGACCCTGAGCAAGCTGAATCTTACCGGCAGCACTACGATGAGTGCCGTGAGCAGCATTGTGGATAACTACGATGGCGTGCGCATTGGCTTCGAGATGACGAAGTAAGATTGATTGCAATAAAAGATTTAAGGTTTTAGAAGAACGAGTATTTCTTGTACTCTTAATTTAAAACTATATTCAGCACTTTTGAACCTATGTTCAGAAGTGCTGAACTTGTGTTCCGCAGTGTTGAACTTAAGTTCAGCACTGCGGAACATAATTTTCTTAGTGGATTACAAACATTTACACAGTGAAGAATCTAATATTTCCTAGTGAGATAAAAATGTTGTATTCGAAGTTTCTATTTTATCTCAACCTGGAGAGGAGTCTTCAATGCATCCAGGTAATCCTTGATGCGAATCTGCCATTCGGCATAGCTTACGTAATCCTTGGTGAAGGTCTTCGTCTCCGTATCCTCCTCGTGGATAGGGAAACCGGTGGCGAAATCGGTAGGAGTGGTCAAGCCGTCATACCATATGGTCATCTTGTTGAAGCTACTTAAAGCCTTTACTCCTCTATAATGGAAATCTCCATACTGATATCCTCCTTAGGGCGGTCACCACGCATGGTTTCGCAGTTCTGAATCTTCTCTACTACGTCAAGACCTTCTTCTACCTCACCGAAAACGGTGTACTGGTTGTCGAGGAATGGGGTTCCGCCCACCTCGGTGTAAGCCTTCTGCTGCTCCTCGGTAAACTTAGGGTAACCCTGCTCCTTGCAGCGCTTCTTGGTTTCATCCACCAGCTCATCCTGGAGTTTCATCAAGCCCTCACGGTCGCGGTTGCGGCGGAAGTTCATGATTTCATCATGGTGCTCCTTGGCAAGCTGGTTGAAGATGTTCTGCTCCATCTGCATGCCCATCTGCTTCTCCATCTGCTTCAGCTCGTTCTGCTTGTAGGTCTTTCCCCAGACGATATAGAACTGGCTGCCGCTGCTCTCACGCTCAGGGTTCACCTCGTCGCCCAGACGGGCAGCGCTCAAGGCACCGCGCTTGTGGAAGAGCTGTGGATAAACAAACTCGGCAGGGATGGTGTAATCAGGTCCGCCCGTGCCCAGCATCTTGCCCTTAGGAGCGCCTTTGCTGTCAGGGTCGCCGCCCTGGATCATGAAATCCTTGATGACACGGTGGAAGAGTGTGCCATCGAAATATCCCTCCTTCGCCAACTTCAGGAAGTTGTCACGATGCTGAGGAGTTTCGTCGTAGAGGCGCACTTTGATGTCGCCCTCTGAAGTCTTGATCAATACTTTAGCCATATTTCTTTTTTGTTTCTATCTTATTTATAATTCAATAAATCCTCGGAATCTCCTTCGGAATTCATTATCTCGGAATCTCCTTCGGAATTCGATTCTAACATTTATTTTTCTTTGGAATTTTCCCATTCGTTCCACTCCTTCATAGCCTCCTGCCAGTCGGTTTGCTCACCGCTGGCGATGGCATCCTTCTGCTTCTCGGCTTCATCGCGTGCCTTGTCTCTTGCACGTTTCGCCTTCATGGCTTCGATGGTGGCATCGTCGAGAATCTGGATGGCGCCACGCTTGATGGCATCCTGCAGTTCCTCCTCGCCGAAAGCCTTGCCCGGCTCATTGAAGTCAGAGATGTTGAATTCATAATCCACGCGAAGGTCGTGGCGTATCAATTTCTGTTGCAAACGGTTGCCGGCATTCTTCAGGCGCAGCAACTTACCGATTTCCTTGATTTCTCCTGCTGAGTATTTGTTTCTTCCCATTAATTATTTATTAATATTATATTTCTTTCTTTTTCTTTCCTGCGTTTCGGCGTTTCAGCGTTTCACCTATATTTCCGTCTCTACTTCCACGCCTTCTTCTGGTTTACCTCTATCAATCTGTCGAATTCGAAATCCGCCTTGATCTTATCCAGTATTCGCTTCACGATGATGTTCATCACGCTACCCTTGCTGTAGTTTGCCGTACACATAAAGTTGGCACGGCCTTCCCTTACCAGCTGGCACGCCATCGCCTCCTTCTCGGGCGTGTTATATACGGCGATGGCATGGCCGCCGTGCTCCTTTACCATCTTCATGCAGGGCACATCGGTTTCTCCATCTCCGAAATAAATCATTCGCGGAAAAGGGATGGGGCGCTTGTTGTCAGGAATATACTGGTTTACCCTGCTGTTGTCGCTCACCTGACGGATACCCTTGTTGATCTTGAAGAGAAACTGCGTCTTCGTGGTATAATCCACGGCTACGGCTGGCCAGTAGGCGATGCCATCCTCATTATAGAGAAACGAGCAGGCATAGATGTTCTCGAATTCCTGAGCGATGGGTGTGCCCTCTATCATCTCCTTCAATCCCGAGGAGTTGATGTAGTGCTTGATCTCCAATCCGATGCTTGCACCATATTCATTGATGAACGAGAACCATTGCCTTACGCCACGGAAGAGTTCCACATTCCTGCCGAAGCTCTGAAAGGATTCGCGGGTGAGCGAGATATGGTTCTTTTTTGCTTCATCCAGCATCATATACATATAGGTGAGAATGCCGTTGGCATCCTTGCCCACGGCAAGCTTCCGGTTTTTATCCCAGAATTCTTCCTTCGTCTTTCCGGTTGCCTGGATGAATCCGAACTCCTGCATGTTGCCGGGAGATAATGTCCCGTCAAAATCATAAACCAGTGCTACCTGCGGTCTTTTCTTTGCCATATCCCGTTTCCTTTCCTTCTTTTACTAGAACTTGTCTTTTTCTTCTCTTGCTGGAACTTCCGCCCCTTCATAACTTGCAAATATACATATTTTTCTGCGATTAAGCCATAAGCAGATATATAAAAAAACATAAAGACACGAAAAAAGGCGTGTAAAACTCATTTTCAGAGTCTTACACGCCTTTGATCTTTATGCTAATCTAATAACTTCTCTATGATGAGAGAGATTACTTAACCTCCTCAAAATCTGCGTCCTGAACATCCTGAGCGCCATCGTTAGCACCCTGCTGTGCCTGCTGGCCACCCTGGGCACCCTGAGGACCTGCCTGCTGACCGCCCTGGTACATCTGCTGAGAAGCTGCCTGCATCACGGTGTTCAAGTTGCTGATAGCTGAATCGATGGCTGCAACATCACCTGCCTTGTGAGCATCCTTCAACTGCTGCAATGCCTGCTCGATGCCTGGCTTCTTGTCTGCAGGAATCTTATCACCGTTATCCTTCAGGAAGTTCTCGGTGGTGAAGATCATGCTGTCTGCCTGGTTCATCTTGTCGATCTTCTCGCGCTCAGCCTTATCAGCAGCAGCGTTCTGCTCTGCCTCAGCCTTCATGCGGTTGATCTCGTCCTCGCTCAAGCCAGATGAAGCCTCGATGCGGATGCTCTGCTCCTTGCCTGTAGCCTTATCCTTAGCTGATACGTTCAAGATACCGTTGGCATCGATATCGAAGGTAACCTCAATCTGAGGAACACCACGACGAGCTGGAGCGATACCTGTCAGGTTGAACTGACCGATGCTCTTGTTCTGAGCTGCCATTGGACGCTCACCCTGCAATACGTGGATGGTAACCTCTGTCTGGTTATCAGCTGCTGTAGAGAATACCTCGCTCTTCTTGCAAGGGATGGTAGAGTTAGCGTCGATGAGCTTGGTCATTACACCACCCATGGTCTCGATACCGAGAGTCAATGGAGTAACGTCGAGCAATACGATGTCACCAACACCCTCTTCCTTGTTCAGGATGGCACCCTGGATAGCTGCACCTACTGCTACTACCTCATCAGGGTTAACACCCTTAGAAGGCTCCTTGCCGAAGTAGTTCTTAACGAGTGTCTGAACGGCTGGGATACGGCTTGAACCACCTACCAAGATAACCTCGTCGATATCTGATGTAGAGAGCTTAGCGTCACGAACGGCATTCTGGCAAGGTACGAGACAAGCCTGAATCAGGTTGTGAGCCAACTGCTCGAACTGTGCACGGGTCAAAGTCTTAACCAAGTGCTTTGGCATACCGTCAACTGCTGTGATGTATGGCAAGTTGATTTCGGTAGATGTAGAGCTTGACAACTCAATCTTAGCCTTCTCAGCTGCCTCCTTCAAGCGCTGCATAGCCATAGGATCCTTGCGGAGATCTACGCCTTCCTCTGCCTTGAAACCATCAGCCAACCAGTTGATGATTACCTGGTCGAAGTCATCACCACCCAGGTGTGTATCACCATTGGTAGAAAGTACCTCGAATACACCGCCACCGAACTCAAGGATAGAGATATCGAATGTACCACCACCCAGGTCGAATACGGCAATCTTCATATCCTTGTTAGCCTTGTCAACACCGTAAGCCAAAGCTGCGGCTGTAGGCTCATTAACGATACGCTGAACGTTCAAACCTGCAATCTGACCAGCCTCCTTAGTAGCCTGACGCTGAGAGTCAGAGAAGTAAGCAGGAACTGTGATGACAGCATCTGTAACCTCCTGTCCGAGATAATCCTCTGCAGTCTTCTTCATCTTCTGGAGAACCATTGCAGAAATCTCCTGTGGAGTATATTTGCGACCCTCGATTTCAACACGTGGATAACCACCCTCGTTTACCACTGTGTAAGGCATTGCCTCAGCTTCCTTCTGGCTCTGAGCGTATGTCTCACCCATGAAACGCTTGATAGAATATACAGTGTTCTTAGGGTTTGTGATGGCCTGACGCTTAGCAGGATCACCTACCTTGCGGTCACCATCCTTAACGAAACCTACTACTGATGGAGTAGTACGCTTACCTTCACTGTTAGCGATTACAACTGGTTCGCTACCTTCGAAAACGGCAACACAACTGTTTGTGGTACCCAAGTCAATTCCAATTACTTTTCCCATGATTATATCTTTTTTTTATTTTTTCGTTATTAATATGTTATTTATCTTATGAATCGCTGCCTTCGGGGAAGTCTGCCGAAGATATGCATCTATCGGGAACCTCCTGAACTCAGTGTTCACGCTTTCTAATTAACAAAGCGTGTGCCAATGGATTTTTTTCTGGATTTGGCTGTTTGTTTTCTGTGTTTTCCTGATTTTGGCTGACAAGCTGTCAGTCAGGTACTGACAAAATAAAAGGAATCAAGATAAAAGAAGCGATAAAATGTCGCATTCCTCATATCTTGATTCCTATTTCGTTTTTAGGGAACTCTTTCTTCCAGATAATGTCCCTATATATAATAAGGTGTAACCTACCTTATCTGAGTTTTATTTCTGATCCTTGGCAGCGAGTGCTTCACGAACCTTTGCCTCCAGCTCGTCGAGAAGTTCAGGATTATCCTTGAGCAATGCCTTGCAGGCATCTGCACCCTGTCCGAGCTTTGAACCGCCGTAGCTGTACCAGCTGCCGCTCTTGTCGATGAT
>ENA-OOSI01000209-OOSI01000209.1-human-gut-metagenome-genome-assembly--contig:-NODE-209-length-18985-cov-2.631484_pt1 | contig 18985 bp, 14 predicted proteins | sample MGYA00241171_ERZ501200 | MGnify/ENA primary metagenome ERZ501200 (study PRJEB25962, sample SAMEA2042554) | human gut metagenome | biome: human gut; feature: human-associated habitat; material: faeces...
TTTCAGGGCGTATGGGATGTGGCTTATGACACACCCTCGCTTATTACATCCAAAAACAAGTTATATCCTGACTAGAATTTAGTCATGAACTCCACAACAATCTTATCCTTTTCTGAAGTCTTGGCAAGGCCACCCTTGCGATAGAAATACTTCTCGTAGTTGATACGGATATCCGAGATGAATGGTTTGGCAAGGCTCAGGGTTACACCGCCCGTTATACGATGGCGCTTGTAATCATTGATTTTCAAGGCACCAGGCTCTGTATCAGAACCGCCATATCGGGTACCATCGCTGTGGTCGCTCATGAAATCATATCTTGCCAATGGCGAAACCTTCCTGATGATGCTCTTCTGATTGATGACCGGAATGTCATAGCATACGAAACCATCGAAAGCATGCACATCGTGGAAGGCATCCTTGCTGTAATGCTTGTAAAGATACTCAGCCTCTGCAATGAAACCGCCCTTATGGAAGGTGATACCGCCATCATACATCGTTACCGTGATATCAGATGGCTTGATCTTCTGGGTACTCAACACCAGATTCACATTCGGAAAGAGGAACTGAGCCTTGGCAGAATAGTTAACGCCCTTGGTCCAGTAATCCTTCTGGTTGGTCAAGCCCGAACCGTTGAAGATACCAGCATTCACCACGATAGGGAAACCTACATTCCAGGTGTATCCTATTTCAGCACCCACATCGCGCACGTTACCCACCTGCTTGGCGATGAACGAACGGTTGGCAAAGTACTGCTGATGAGGAGAACGGTGAGCATCGATGGTGAATGGCACACGCTCCTGACCGATGGTGAACTGCAGGGTCTTCCAAGGCTTGATGCGTGTATAGGCATCGAGCATCTTGATCTTACCCTCGTCGCAGAGGTCGATTTCCGCCTTATAGCTTACCTGAGGTGTTACATTGCCAGCCACGTTGATGCGGGCTGTACGCACCTCGAATCGTCCCTCCCCCTCTTCGGTCTGGTACTCATACTTAGAGCGGATGGTTCCACCAATGGTCATCGACTTGGCGAAATTCTCAATGCCCTTCTCTACAGAGCTTTTTTCTGTATTCTGGGCATTCATTCCCATCGACACCATCGTGAGTGCCATCAACAAATACGTTTTCTTCTTCATTTCTTACCTTATTATATATACACGTAAATCTGATTTTCTTTATTCCGAATGAAATCTTTTCCGATGATGCGGAAAGACATCTTCTTCATTTCGACTGCAAAGGTAAGGAGAAGATATTTCTACCGTAAAACATAAGTATTACAAAGCTGTTACATCACTGATTTTCTGCACCTGTAATATCATTGTAATGATGGCAAAAACAGAGGAATAAACCACTTCATCCGCAAATAAAATAAAAGATATGTCTATATCTCAAGTTTTTATGCTATCTTTGCACAGAAATGTGCGAAGATAGCATTTTTTTGTTTACCTTTCGCCTCTTCTTGCGTCATACACATAAAAAGGAACAAATGGAAGAAACAGAATTTGAACATATCGCCCAGGAAATGCGCCCCAGGTTGACGGCACATTGCCAACGCTATCTCTCGGCAGGAACCCTTGCCGAAGAAGCCGACGACATCGTGCAGGAAACCCTGGTGAAGCTCTGGAAGATGCGCGAAAGGCTCTCAGAATACCAGAGCATCGAGGCCCTAGGTATGACGATAGCCAGGAATCTCTGCATCGACCATCTGAGACGCAACAAAGCACAGACGGCATCGCTGGAACAGATGAAGCATCCCGCAGAAATCTGTACGGCAACCGAGCGTACCGACCAGACCATCATCGGCGAAGATACGCAAAGGCGACTCAACAGGGCGATGGACAGGCTTCCCAGTACGCAAAGAAGAATGCTGCTATTGAGAAGCGAGGGAAAGAGCCTCGATGAGATTGCCGAAATCTGTGGAGCTAACAAGACGAGCACCAAGACGATGATTTCTGCAGCAAGAAGATCATTGTTGAAAATGATGAAGTCATAAAAGGCTGGTGCTCAAATTGAGCTCTAAATTAAACTTCAAATTGAATTCTAAAAAAGGAACTCTAAAAAGGAAAGAAATGAAGAAACTAAAAGATATAACCTATCGCCACGAGCTGATAGAACGCTACCTCGATGCTGATACCAGCGTGGAGGAAGAACAGGCATTGGCTGATTTCTATCGCCATTGCGAGAATAAGGATTTAACGGATGAGGATCTCGACATCAGAAACCTGATGCTGGGAATGGAGAACTATACTCCGAACATTCTTCTGACGGAAGAGGAAGATAAACAGCCAGATATGAAAGAGATGTCCCTTGCAGCTTCAAAGAACCACGAAACAAGATGGGTACGCCTCTCTGCCATTCTTCTCGCTACGGCGATGCTGGCAGGACTCATCTTCCTGCTCTTCCCTATCAAGGATTATTTCTCATCCTCTTCTGAACAACAACCTGGCCTTGCCAACCTGGTTCCTACAGAGCAGATGGTTCGTTCGCAGCCATCTTCAGAAGATGGAAACGGGAATCTAAACGCTTACGAAAAGATGGAACGTGCCGACTCCCTCTTCCTGGCTGCAACCCAGGATATCGTAACCCCGCAGGAAATGAAGTCAAGCAAGATATCCCTTACCAAAAGAAAGAATATCGCAGAAAGAAGCGAGAAAGATGCTGAGAAGACTTCATCTGAAGCAGAAAGAAGCATTCATGAAGATTTCAATCAGATTTATGAAGTAGCCTCTGCCGCGCTGCCTTCTGCCGAGCAGCTGACCATCAACCGCCAAGGCAATAACATCGTTATCTCAACCCTGGACAACGACGGCAACATGCAGCATTACACCATCAATATCACAGAAACACAAGATGGTAGTTATCAGCTACTTCCATTGGCACAGTTAAACGAATGATAAAACATTTCACGCTGAATTATAAACATTTCACGCTTATGAAAAAGTATATTTTCACCATTGCATTTGCCCTGCTGGGCATAACCAGCAGTGTGGCATCCAAGGCAGATACCCTGCGTATCTACAGCATTGACGGCGAGCGCATTCCAAACTTCACCGGCAAGGAACTCATCGGTAAAACCATCAAGAATTACCAGGTAAACACCAACGTCCTGCCGGCACCCAAAAGAGATGTGATAGAGATTCATATCATCACCACTACCACACCTCCTACCCCCAAGCCAGCCCCTCACTATATGCTCAAGGGCAGAGAGCAGGAGCTGACGAAAGAGGAATTCTACAAGATTTCTCCCAGCAAAATCAAAGCCATCGAGGTCTTGAAAGAGGGCACCAAAGCCATTCAGGAAAGAGGTCTGAAAGAGGATGGCAGAAGCTACATCATCGTTACTCTGGAGAAATAACAGACAAGACGTATCCCTTTTTCTTCAGCGACTCAATCTTAACGGTCGCATCATGCTGAAGAGCATGGCGGAGATACGTCATCTGCACATTCACAGCCAGGGAGTTGGCATAGCTTACGGTACCCCACACCGCCTCCTGTATCATCTCCTTGCTTACTACATTGCCGATATTCTTCGCCAACAGACGGAGGATGTCGGCTTGTCGGCTGGTGATGAGCACACGAGAGGAACGGGTACGAAGTTCATTGTTGTTATAGCAGAAGGTGGTTTCTCCGAAATGATACACCTCCTCTTCTATCGTCTCACTCTCATTCATGGAGAACCGCTCCTCTATTCTTGCCAGCAACTCTTCCGGATAGAAGGGTTTGGCAAGATAATCGTTTGCCTTCAGGGAGAAACCTTTCAGTCGATCGTTCTTCTCCGTACGGTCGGTGAGAAAGAAGATAAGTACCTTCGGGTCGATGGTTCTGATGCGTTCTGCCACCTCATAGCCATCCATCTCCGGCATATTGATGTCGAGCAATACCAGGTCGGGCTTCACCTCCGGGAACTGCTCCCATGCCTTCTTGCCATTGCCGGCATAAGTCACATCGTAGCCATGCTGCTGCAGGAAACTCTTCAGCAACATGGAATACTTCAAGTCATCGTCTGCAAATAATATCTTGATCATTTTTTCTGTTGTTTATAGCGTTAAACCGGATGCATCAGGAGTGCTGCGGGATGACGATTGAAATTCTGGTTCCCTTGCCCACTTCGCTCTGCATCATTTTCCTGCCCCCATGGGCCTTCACAATCATATCCACAAAACTCAAACCCAAGCCGATGCCCGGCTGCATCATATCCGGGTAAGCATTGCTGCGATAGAACTTCGTCCAGACTCTCTGCTGCTCGTCGGGCGAAATTCCGATTCCATTATCTGATACAGAAATCATGACTTCCTCCTTCTCGGTATCTCGGCAGGCAACATGGATATTGACAATGTCGCCGGAATACTTCACCGAGTTCTCCATCAGGTTGCTGACCACATTCAGAAGCTGGTCTCTATCTCCCATCATCCTATCGGAAGTGCGCTGGTAATCGAGCGAAACATTCACCTCCTTCTGTCTTTTCTTTCGATACACAGCCACCAGATTCTGCAAGGCGGCATGGATATCGAAAGAAGTTATCTGGAGCGGGATATGTTCCTCTGCCCTGATTACTTCCCGGAGTTTGGCGAGATAGGCAGTCAGGTTATCGCTCTCCTCTCTTACCGTCTCCATGATGAGGGCATTCTCATCCTTCTCATCTGTCTTTTGAGCAGAGAATACAGATACACACATCTTCAGTGTCTGCACCGGGCGCTTCAGCTCGTGAATCATCGTATGCACGAAGTCGCTTCGCATCTTATCCACCTTCTTCTGCAGGAGCATCACCTTGATGAGATAAGCTATGCTCAGGAGAAGCATGATGGTAACCAGCAGACTTCCTATCATCTGCCACATCATTCCCCTCAGGATGGGCAGCATCGGCACCTGCATCCTCATCTGCATCGACTGATACTGGATAGGATTGAAAGGCACTTCCACCAGCATTTCGTGATGAAACAAGGTAGGAGGCTCTACGATTCTTGTCTGCCACAGACGATGCTTTCCCGTCTTCATCTCTGCCCCGATGAAATCATTGCCCAGTTTCCTACTGACGAAACGATCAAAATGCGCTTTGTCAAAGCGGGTAAGCTGGTAAGTGATGTAAGTGTTCAGGCAATCAAAAGAATTGTTGGAATCCGTCTCACGCAAATCGAAAGTATCTCTCTTCTCCATCACGTTACCGAATCCCGGCTTGCGATACACCACTCCACCAATGATTGTATCCGTATCCAGCGGAGAGCAAACCGTAGTACAGGGACCCTTGAAGTCTGAAAAATATGCCGAGACGACATAACCGATATGTGATTTTTCTTTTACCGCCGCTCCGATATTTGTCTGATAAGTGACTATTGCCTGTTCCGCCTTTTCGGCATTTTTCTTCCCCATCTCTCCCATCGAATAGGTTACGCTATTATAGAGCCAATAGGTCTGCAAGCCTATCAGCAGGAAAGAGGAAAGGATGGCGAGCAGCCAGACTTGTTTGATTCTTCTATTCATATCATTTTTTCTTTTTTCTGTGCAAAGGTACGAAGATTTCACTATATATAATAAGGTGAAGTAAGATTATTTTGCCAGCGTAATGTTTCAGTAATGATTATTTGCGATTTTGAGCCCGAAAAGCTGTTCCTTTGCAGACGAAAACAAAAAAACAAGGAAGAAAATGAAGAAAGAAACAGTTTTATGCGCGATGCTAGCCACTGCCACCTGTGCAACAGCACAAAATGGGAAATTCCCGGCATCCGGAGTTTCCGCAGACTCGGTACAGACGGAAAAAGATTCGATCAAAGCTGATAAGGAGGCTGAGACAAAAGCTGATAAGGAGGCCGAGATTCAAGCCGTAACCGTAACAGGTCATCGCCCGATGTACAAGATGAGAAACGATGCCCTGGTTACCCGTGTCCGCAACACTCCTTTGGCAAAGGAGCCAACGCTGGAAGATGTATTGAAGCACATACCCGGCATGAAACAAACCTCCGATGGAACTCTGGAAGTAAACGGGCTGGGAGCACCCACCATCTATCTCAACGACAAGAAGGCTACTTCAGCCGAACTCGCTCATCTCGATGTGAAGCTGATAGATGAAATAGAACTCATTACCACTCCTGGTGCAAAATATGATGCAACGACGGGAGCCGTACTGAGAATCCTGACGAGAAGAACAGACGAGGGTATATTCGGCAAGATGCAGGTGTATGATAAATTGAGCGAGGTGAACACCAACCACGAGGAATTGACCCTGGGTTGGGTAACGAAGAAGATTTCGCTCACAGGATTTTACGGCTACACAGACAACCGATACAATGTGCAGCAGCCACAGGAAGCGCTCGTAAAAGCCAAAGATGGCGAATATCTCTTCGGAACCGACCGCCATGGCAAGAACAAGGCAAATTATAACGCTACAGAACTCAACTTCGACTGGCAGCTCAGCAAGCAACACGAAGTGGGAATACAATGGGAAGGGCTTTGGCTGAATGGCGGCAGAAGCGAGAAACAGCAGCAGTACTATCGCTATCCTAACCCAGCAGGAGAAGATACAAATAGAGAGATGAAGCTTTCTGATGCGGATGGCGAGATGAAGTATTTTGATGCGGAGAGCCAGCAATGGGGACACCAGCGCAGCCACCACTTCAATCTCTTCCATCTGGCTAAATGGTCGAAGCATTTCTCATCACAGATTTATCTGGACTATGCAAGGAACAAGGATTCTGACAGCCAGCCTATCACGGAGAAAGAAGGTAGCGAGATGCAGGAAACCCTCAACCGCTCTAATTCCAACTACGATATCTATAGTGGAAGAATCGAAGTCAAGCAACTCATCTCTGATAAACATTCCATCAACTATGGTGGCGAATGGAGCCTGATGGAAGGCAAGGGTAGAACCGAAAGTTCTGCCGATATGCTTGGAACTACGGAATACAAAAACCACGATACCAAGACGGCTGCTTACCTGCAATATCAGGGTGAAGCTGGCAGATGGAGCTGGTGGGCAGGCATCCGATACGAGCATCTCACCTCCCGATACACCAATCTGTCGGAGGAATCTCCCGACAATATGGAGCGCCATTACGACCAGTGGTTTCCATCGTTCGGTATCACTCTCAACGAACCATCGTGGCATCACTCGCTCAGCTTCCGAACTACCACCGCCCGACCTTCTTTCAGTCAGCTCAGTGGGAACATCTACTATATCTCGCGCTTTCAGTATCAGATCAGCAATCCGAAGCTGCAGCCTGTCAACACCTATCGTCTGACCTACTCGGTACAGTGGAAAGATTTCATGGGAATGCTGAGATACACCCGTATCGACCACTCCATCATGTACGTGCATGAGGTGCCGGAAGACAAGCCCGTAAGATACGTGAGTACATTCATGAACTTCAACAAGATTCAGAAATACATGGCATATCTCAACTGGGGTCACGTCTTCGGCTGCTGGCGCCCAAATGTAAATGCAAGCATCACCTACCAGCGCTTCTCCGCAAATGATCAGGGAGAGCTAATCAGCTATAACGGAGCAACTTGGAATGCATCGTTTGACAATTACTTCACGCTACCAAACGACTATCAGCTGTCGCTCTCCTACAGTTTTGACAACGGAGGACAAGTGGGCAAAACGAAGTTCAGCCCCACTCAGAACTGGAGTCTTGGTGCCAACAAATCGTGGATGGACGGCAGATTACAGGTTGCCTTCAGTGCCAACGACCTCTTCCATCAGCAGCTCTTCAAGGAGCGAACCCACGAGCATGCCGTTGACTTCTCCCAGACTGAGGATTACAAGCTATGGAGCTACAAGTTGACCATAACCTGGAAATTCAACAAGCGCAAGGGAAGATACAACGGCATGAACAGTGCGGAAGATGAATTGAACCGACTATAGCCGGACAAGACTCTCTTATCTTAATGATCTTTATAATTTCAAGTATCCGGGTTATCCCACTCCCAGCAGTTCTACTTCGAATATCAGGGTAGAACCGCCTGGGATGCCCGGCTGCGAGAACTTGCCGTAGCCCATCTCGGCTGGGATGTAAAGTTCCCACTGATCGCCCACGTGCATCTGCTGCATGGCAACAATCCAGCCATCTATCAGGTCGCTCAATCGCATGGCGAACGGCGTACCGCCACGGCTGGAATCAAACTTCTTGCCATTGATGGTCCAACCGGTATAATGGGCCGTCACGATGCTGCGTCGGCTAGGCTGTGCACCCTTCGGGTCGCCCTGCTTCAACACCTTATAATAAATACCACGAGGCAGCGCCATAACGCCCTCCTCCTTTGCCTTTTCCTCCAGCCAGCGCTTGTTGGCCTCAACATATTCTCTTTTTGCCATAAATCTATTTGGTTTCTTGATATACTATGATTTTTGCGCAAAGTTACAAAAATCTATCGTATCTGCAAAAGAAAAAGGAGAACTTTTCTTCTTTTATCAAAGAAAAGCAGTACCTTTGCACCCTAATCAACCAAAAATACGATATGCCACAATCACTACATATTGCAATTATTGGTGGGGGTGCCGCAGGATTCTTTGCGGCGATAGAGGCCAAGCGCAACTTCCCTCACGCCGACATCACGATTTTCGAAAAGAATTCGAAGGTTCTCGCCAAGGTGGAAATCACGGGAGGAGGAAGATGCAATCTTACCAATTCCTTTGACGAGATTTCCGACCTGAAACAGGCGTACCCCCGCGGACATAAACTGATGAAGCGACTCTTCAAGAGATTCAACTACCAGCATGCCTTCGATTGGTTTGAGGAGAACGGCGTGCCACTGGTTACACAGGGAGACCAATGCGTGTTTCCGCAATCGCAGGATTCGCACAGCATCATCGACTGTCTGGTGAATACCGCCAAGCGACTGGGCGTGAAGATACAATGTAACCACCAGCTCACCGCCATCACCGAACTGGAGGATGAGCGCCTGCTTCTGGATTTCAAGGTTTCAAAAGAAAAGGGAAATCTATCGGGTGCATCTTCTGCCTCTCATCCCGTTTCCGAAATCAGGCAGATTGCCTTCCATCGGGTAGCCATCACCACGGGCGGTCATCCGAAAATAGAAAACTTCAAGCATCTCTCAGACCTGGGACATGCGATAGAGCTGCCTATCCCATCGCTCTTCACCTTCAACATCGCCGACAAGGCTTTCAAGAACCTGATGGGCACGGTGGTAGAGCCTGTATATACCAGCATTCCGGGCACCAAGCTGAAGGCAGAGGGTCCGCTCCTCATCACCCATTGGGGCATGAGCGGTCCTGCCGTGCTGAAGCTCTCATCCCATGCAGCCCGCTATCTGCACGAGAACAACTATCAGATTAAGATTTCCGTAAACTGGGTACACGAGAGCAACCGCTCGCTGGTGGAAGAGAACATCCAGGGCATCATCATCGCCAACCCGCAGAAGCAGTTGGCTAGCATCCGCCCTTACAATCTCCCATCCCGCCTCTGGCTCTTCCTGATTCAGAAGATGGGATATGCACCCGAGAAGAAATGGAGCGAAATGGGAAAGAAGGGTTGCAACCTGCTGATAGAAACCCTCACCAACGACCTCTATCAGGTGAACGGCAAGGGAGCCTTCAAGGAGGAGTTTGTTACCTGCGGCGGCATCAGCCTCAGCAACATCGACCTGCATACCCTGGAGAGCAAGCTGTGCCCTCACCTCTTCTTTGCCGGCGAAGTGCTCGACATCGATGCCATCACCGGCGGCTTCAATCTGCAGGCAGCCTGGACCACGGGATATGTGGTGGGACAACATATAGGAGAATAAATAAAACTTTTCTCCCCAAAAATCTTGCCATATCAAATAATTATTGTATTTTTGCAGTAAGATTTTAAAAAGAAGAAAGATTATGGCAACAAAACTATATCCTTTGGGCATACAGACTTTCGAACGAATTCGAGAAGAAGACAAACTGTATATCGACAAGACGGAATACATTTACCGCATGGCTCACACCAATGGTAAATATTTCTTCTTGAGCCGACCGCGCCGTTTTGGAAAGTCGTTATTGGTTTCCACCTTCAAAAACTATTTTGAGGGAAAGAGAAACCTGTTCAAAGGACTTGCCATCGAAAAGCTGGAGAAGGAATGGACAGAATACCCAGTGCTGCATTTTGACCTGAGCGGAGGCAAGCACATGGGAAAGGACCAGCTGGAGAGATACCTCGGTTTCATCCTGGAAATGGAAGAGAAAAAATGGGGTATCACCCAACCGCAGGTTGATGCCAACAACCGACTGACAGAACTGATCTATACAGCATACGAGAAAACAGGGAAACAGGTAGTTGTGCTCATCGACGAATATGATGCACCCATGCTTGACGTGGCACACGAACAGGAGCAACTGGATGCTCTGCGAAACATCATGCGCAACTTCTTCAGTCCTCTGAAATTCTGCGAAGCAAAACTCCGTTTCGTCTTTCTTACCGGCATCACCAAGTTCTCGCAGGTAAGCATCTTCAGCGAATTGAACAATATCACCCTCATCTCCATGGACAAAGATTATGCAGGCATCTGCGGCATCACCCAGGAAGAACTGCTTACCCAAATGCAGGAAGATATTGATATGCTTGCCCAATCACAGAACTTGACGAGAGAGGCAACCATCGCCAAACTGAAGGAACACTACGATGGCTATCATTTTGCCAAGGTATCACCGGATGTCTTCAATCCTTACAGTCTGCTCAATTGCTTTGCAGAAAAAGAATTCGGCTCCTATTGGTTCAGTTCGGGTACCCCTACCTATCTCATCAATATGCTGAATAAGTTTGAGGTACTGCCCAACGAGATAGCTCCTACAGAAGCACTGGAATCAGCCTTCGATGCCCCGACGGAAAAGATGAAGACCATCACCCCACTGCTCTATCAGAGCGGATACGTCACCATCAAGAATTACGACAAGGATACCCAGCTCTATACCCTCGACATCCCGAACAAGGAAATAAGAGTAGGACTGTTTGACAATCTCCTGCCCAACTACGTGGATGGCAAGAGTGCCCAGCAAGGAGGCGTTACCATCGCCAAGATGGCATCCCTTATCCGCAAGCAAGATATGGATGGTGCCCTGCAGCTTCTGCAGGATTACTTCGAAACCATTCCGTATTGCCATGTAACCAATCACGAGGGACATTATCAGCAGATGCTCTACATCATCTTCACCCTGCTCACGGGATTTGTTCTGGATGTGGAAGTACATACACCAAGAGGAAGAGTGGATATGGTTCTGCTTACCCAGACCGACCTCTATCTCATTGAGCTAAAGCTCAACAAGAGTGCCCAGGCAGCCATGCGCCAGATGAATCTGAAGAACTACCACAAGCGCTTTGCCCTCTGTGGCAAACCTATCACAAAGGTAGGCATCAACTTTGACAGCGCAACTGGCAGCATCAAAGATTGGATTATCGAAAAAGCATAACTTTACAGATATCTCACTTCGAAACAAAGTCTTTCACGATGCGGGTATATTCCTCGTGATGGTCGCGATATGCCATGGCATGAACGGAGCCTTTGGCGATGAAGATGGATTTACGGCCCTTCGTCTTTGCCTCGTAAAGCGGATGAAGCATGGCGTAGGGCACGAAGGCATCCTTATCGCCATGGATAAAGAGCATCGGTTTGGTGCTCTTACGAACCTGCTCTATCTGCTGCGCCTCGGCAAACGACCAGCCGTAACGATGCTGGCAAAGGGCGGAAGTGGTATTCATCAGCGGGAAGGCAGGCAAGCCAAACTGGTCTTTGAGCTGAGCGGAAAACTCATCCCATACGCTGGTATAGCCGCAGTCCTCCACAAAGCACTTCACGTAATCGGGAGTCTTCTCTCCCGATACTGCCATCGTGGTTGCCGCACCCATCGAAATGCCGTGAATCACCTGACGGGTATTCTTCACTCTTCGGTCTTCCCCCTTCACTCTCTGTCCTTCACCCTTCACTTTAAAAATCTCATTGGCGATTTCCGACCATTTGATCACATCCCATCTATCCTTCCATCCCATCTGGATATGGTCGCCCTCACTCTTTCCATGTCCATACAGATCTGGCAGGAGCACATTATACCCCATATCGTGATTATAGAGATAGGCGATGTGCAGCATTCCCTCGGAGCGCACCTGATAGCCATGCACCACCACGGCAGTCTTTTCCGTAGTCTTCGGTGCATAGAGATAGATGGCATGGGCCTTGTAGCCCGACGGCATCACGACAAAGGTATCCTTCACGCAATGGTGCTGATACACGGAGTCCATCCAGCCAATCATCCAGGGGCACTCGTTCTTCATTCTGTTCTTCCAATGCTCAGCCGTCATTCTCTCCTCCTTCGGATAGTTGAGCGAATAATTGAGCATATAGTTGCTGGCTCCATACAGTCCCAGCATCACGAGCACCACCAGGCCCAAAGCCGAAGCGATGCCTATCTTTCTCATCTTTTCCTGTTTCATCTTCATTCTTATTGCCATTACAAATATCTATTATAGAGTTTCCACTGCAAAATTAAGGAAAAAGATGGAATTAGCAAAGAAACAGAGGAAAAAATCCTGTTAAATTGAAGCATAAAGCTGCATTTATATGGGTATATGAACTACGACAAACAATCGATAAGCATATTCCAGAATGGATAGAGTTTAAACAGTTACAATCTATCCATTTCCTTTTTCCCTGCCCCTTTACCTTTATATTTTGTTTTAACTGTATTAAACTTATATCTTACGATACATTCCACTGCCCTTACAGACGCAGCCTTTTCAATATAGACATCATTCATTCCGCTGAAAATGGTAAAAGTATTTTTGCGGGCAGTATTAAAGATGTCATTTGCAGACAACTTGACATTCCATTTTTTAGATAAGTCCTTAGCCAAAGAAAGATTTATCTGTCCAACACTCCCCATCTTAATATTCTCACTATTTCCCTCACTACGCCAACTGTAATTTACTGTCGCCATATAGTTGTTATGGAATTTGAAAATATTATTGAACTTAACTACAACCAAAGGATTGTCCACGTGCTTTATATTTCCTCTGTAATCAATCTTGTAAAATTGCGAGACAACACCACATGCCAATACGGGATAATAGCATTTCCAAAGGAATCCGGGCATAAAAGAAGCCATTATCTGTAAGTTAGACAGACTGTTTCTTGAATTTTCCTTTTTGAGCAAAGCTATAGTCTTCGAATCATCATAATATGTATATGATGTTATTATTTGGTTTTGCACCTTTTTATAATTAGCAGTTAATGCCAGCCAGCGATACCTCAAATTCAAAGAGATGTTGTCGCTATAGGATGGTTGCAAATACGGATTTCCACTTTGATAGAGATATTTGTTAACATAGTGAACCGTGTTGCTCAACTGAGAGTACAATGGACGATAGCATTGCTTAGAATAGCTCAGCTGCACCATAGTTTTTCCAATGGGCAGAGACAATGAAGCAGTCGGGAAAAACTTATCATAAACATGTGACTGTTCGTGATTTTTTCTGCCACCTATAAAATATTCACTGTTCACATGCTCATACCTGCCACCGATACGGAATGTTACATTGCCTAGATGCTGCATAGTTTCAACGTAATATGCCATATTCAGCTCTTGTATTTTATTGTTCTCGCCTGCCATAATGCTATTTTCACTTTCTGAATTTTCCTCACGGCTACTATTGGTGAAATCTACTCCAAAGCTAAAATTACCTTTAAGAAATGGGTGTGACGCATATAATTCCGTTGCCATTAACCTAGCATGCCCAACATCTTTTATTCCGAAATCCTGATTGATGCCAGTCTGCTCTATAACATTTTGATTTTCACGTGTTTTTTTCCACATTAAATCAAAAGTCATTTCCAAATTCCATTTTCCCCAAACCCCATGGCAATATCCATCTAACAAATGTTCCAAATCTCTTAATTTGATATCCTTGTATGCAGAAGTCTCACTTTCAATTACATCATTAGAATATAATGATGACATAATGCTCGAATTGGTCTTTGTTGGAGCATAAGATACTTGGTAAAATGCGCCAAATGAGAGTTTTGGAGATGAGGAAAAATCAAATCCCCATTTACCATCAATCAAGTTTGAGTGCTGTGTCGATTTCATAGCCGTATTCTGCTGATGATGTGACGAGAGCCATGAATTCTGAACATTTTTGCTAGAGTTCGTATTCTTGCCTTTCTCAAATCCCAACGTTCCAAAAACATCCAAATTGTCAATTCTATAGTTCAAGTCCAAATTGTCTTTGCCATACAGATAATTACGATAACCGATAGTAGCGATGTTATCAAAGGAGAAACCATCCCCAACCTTTTTAATGGTTGTTATCTTTATGATGGAACCTACGGTTGAAGCATAACGTGAACTTGGATTCGTTATAACTGTTATCTTATCTATTTGGTTAGCCTTCAATTGCTCAACTTCTATATTATTGCGGACAATATGTCCATTGATATAGAAGACTGGTTTTCCCTTGCCAAAAACTTCAATGGAACCATTATTATTCAGTACACCAGGCAACATACCCATAACGTCTTTTGCAAAACCAAGTTTTTCCAAAACGGTACCTTTGACTTCTGTCACAAAGCCTTCGCTGTTCAACTTTGCCAAAGGGCGGGTTGCTCTAACAACAACCTCCCTTAATTGCAAAGTATCCTTTCCAAAATTTTGGTTAGCGATACCAGTCTGAGCTAAACAGATTTGAGCTAAAATCAAATGAAATATAATACCAACAAATCTTTTTACCTTAAAATCTAACATTTTCATCCGTTCCTATATCTTTTGTTTTATAAAACTCTACTCCACTCTTAATAAAGAGCTGTTTATGTTCTTATTAACATCCTTCTTTACTTTTTGGGTCTTCCTGCCAAAGTCGAAGGAGTAAGCAACCTTGATGCTGGCATATTGCGAAGCCGTCTGGTCTTTGATGCTCTTACTGTAACTGTAGATAGGCAAATCCAACCAATATCGCTTCTCCTGCTTTTTGAAAGGCGATACTGCCTGAAGTTCTACATAGAGGTTGCCCCTGCTGTAAGAACACGACATTCCATAGTCGATAGGAGTCTTGCTTATCACCAAAGCAGCTTCATCTAAAGACTTCTTGCCAAAATGCAGGTAAGGCTTCAAGGCAAAATCACCCATGAACATATTCAACCCAAGATTACCCGTCAAATTGTTGTTATGCTTCGACCAGGTAGTCTTCACCTCCGCATGGTTATATCTGATATCTCCCGACAGATTGGCAAACTTACACAGTTTGTACTGCAAAGCGAGGATAGCAGAATAATATTGAGCATTTCCACCATTCGAGTAAGTCTTCACTATTTTCCCGTTTTCCTCATCCAGGTAATAATCATCAGTTACAGGATGATGATTGTAGCGGAATTGTCCGATGGCAGAAACACTCAACCTGTTGAAACGCCCCATATAATATAAATAGGTGTTGATGTCATGCGATTTCTTCAGTTCGGGCATTCCCTTTTCCATCATGTGGGAATTGACCTGAATCATAGCCCGGTTGATGACATCCATACCATGATTGGAGTTCACAAAGTTGAATGACCACAAGAGCATTCCCTTATTCAGCTGGTATTGCACATTCGTATTGATGCGAGGAGACAGCTGGCTAAAACTGTTGTCTCCATGCAGATGATATTGAAGCCAATCCAATCCGATGCGGGTTTTCAGGCTCAAGCGCCTGCTAGCCTGAAAATTATAGGAGAAGAAAGCCAACGACTCCCCTTTCCACAGATGCTGCCAAAGTTCGCAATTGCCGGAATAATCGGCATTCCAGACATCGTGGTAATGAAACAGTTCCACAGATAAGGAATGCTTTTGAGAGAAATAATTATAGATGGCAGACAGCTGGAACGACAGCGCTTTCTCGTCTTCATCGGTCATTGTCTCGAAAGGCTGTTCCTGATAAAGACGGTGATAGGAGTTGGCAGAATACTTGCCATGTACTCCCAAGGTAAGCGTCTGATTCTTGCTTAATGGCAAGTTGGCGTTCAGGTCAATCTTAGGAGACAGACTCTTCTTCCGGATATTTGAGAAGATGTCCGTCTCTGTGCTTTCCTTCGCAAAACCAGAAGATGCATTTCTTGGAGTAGAGAGGTTGACGAGCGTAAACTTGCCCACCCAATATCTCTTTCTGGTTCTGATAGCGGAACTGCATATATTCCTGATGATTCTGGTAAGAATTCTTACTATAGCTTTCCCTATTAAATAGGGATTGTGGAAACTGATAGTTCTCATTATTCCAGGTCTCAGTACCATCCACATGACTATAGTTTGCACCAGCAAATACAGTATAGGAATTGTTACCTTTTACATAATTGGTGGCAACATTATAGTCGCCATGGGCATATCCTATCGCCTGCAGTCCGTCAGCCTGCACATATCCTCCATATCGGTATTGTTTGGTGATGAAGTTGACGACAAGCTTATCCTTGGCGTATTTTCCCGATGGAGCATCATGATATTCTATCTTCTCGATGTCACGAGGACGGAGCATCTGTATTTCCCTTATGTCGCATTCCTGCCCATTCAGATACAAAGTGGCTTGCAGTCCCATCACATCCACCTGATTCGATTTTGCATCGATGATGAGTCCTGGGATATTCAGGTTTTCCAACACCCCGAATCCATTGACCGCATGTTTTCGTTGCTGGCTGTTGGGATAGATGACGAGATGATCACCCACACGACTGATATTGGAGGCTGATACCACCACATCATCCAAAGCTTTAGTAGAGACTATAGAGTCCTTCCCAGTGTTCTGAGCGAACACGGGCACAGCAGCCATCAGCAGTCCAAAAGAGCAAAAAACCGTCTTCATTCTTACAATATGTTTTTATTTCATCATTATCAGCTACAAAAGTACACATTATTATCCAAAACCATTACATCTCTTCCGTTAAATTTGTATAACTGCATCAAATTACCAATTCCATCCAGTTCTTCATCCCTCCTAGCCTAAAGCATAGAAAAAAACAACACGGACAAATTGAATTTGTCCGTGTTTTAAAAATGAGCTATAATCTGCTCTTTTCTGCATTACCAGCACCCGTACCCTTATACTTGCTCTTGGTGGCATTGAAGTTATAAGTTACATTGACCAAGAACATACGGGTATTATCTATACCGGTTCTGGTGAAGTGCGCATACGAATTATTATATTTCCAACTCTCGTTCTGACCATGAAGCAAATCCTCTGCTTCCAGTCTCACAACCAGTCGATTGTTCAGGAACGACTTGGAAATAGACGCATCCAGGGAATTCCATGCATAGTTGACACCCAATTCGCTATAATTACGCGACTGGTAAGCGTATTCCAATCTAGCCTTCCAATGATGTGGCAATACCCAGGTATTCTCCAAATCCAGATAGAGAGAAGGACGGTTGGCATTATAGTCGCTGACGTATTTGCTGGCATCAAAGAACTGATTGACCAGTCCTACCGTATAGTCAAGATGCCATAAGCCTATCACCGGAGTAGCCTCAAGATAGAACTTCAGGTTCTGAATCTTATCTACATTCTCGTAATATGACAGGGCTATATCCTTATTGTCCTGGAATGGCTTCATCATATATACCGAGGCATTCTTGTTGTAGATATATTCAGCAGAGAAACTCAGCCAGGAATATTGCGCATCCCATTCCAGATGATAGGCATCCTTTGGTCGCAAATTCGGATTACCGCTTTCATAGGAATGACGACTCGTATATCGGGTATAACCGGAAAGACGGAAGTAACTTGGTCGATAGGTCTTCGCCGTGAAACTCAACGAAGAATGCCACTTGCCCTTGTCATATCCCAAGGATACATTAGGAAATACATTATCATATTTTCTGCTCATATCCGGATTGAGCACTCCCTCGGCATAATAGTCTGATTTTACATGCTCATATCTCACACCGGCATTCAGGGAATAATCTCCCAACGACCATGCAGCCTCAGCAAAGGTGGCTATGTTCTGTTCCTTGATTCTGGAATCATTGGATGCAGCCACACCACCCTCGTTCTTGTTGTTGGTATGACTATCAGAATTTGTGTATTCCGAACCAAAGTCTATGTTCAACTGGTCGGTCAAAGGATAAGAAACAACCAATTTACCAGCAAGCAACTTTCCTTTGGTATGACTATCTGAACATACAATCTGGTCGCCCAACTCAGAACTGGTTTCTGTGGCTTTCTGTATCTGGTCTTTCGTCCGCCACATAGCAGATGCATTCAGGTCTATACTCCACTTGCCTATCTTACCATCATAATAAAAGTCAGCCTGATGAAAAGGAGTCTGCTTGGAATCTGACTCATCGTTGAGATAATTTACATCTCCCTGGTGAACTCCATCCTGAAAGATGGAATAGTTCTGCCTAATAGTAAAATACTTGGTATAGCCAGAACCAAACTTATATTTCAGGCCGATGGTATGATTTTCGTTGAATTCATAATTGAAACCCAGATTGGCGTCAGGTCCATAATTTCTAGCATCTATGCGCCCTGCAGATTTTTGATATATCTGATGCTGATTTCCATTGATATATTCATCCAATCCCAACTTATCATAAGAATAGTAATCTGACCACTTCAATCCACCGAATACATCCAGTCCACCCACACGGTAATTGAGATTAGCCTGCTCTTGCCAGGCATTCTTCATGGCAAAACCATATTTTGCCTGGAAATTACCACTCCATCCATAACCTTGCTTCTTGACCGTGGTTATACGAATCACCGAATTGACCTGGGCATCATACTGCGCACCAGGAGTCGTGATAACCGTCACGTTCTTCACATCCTTTGAAGATATGGTTTGCAATTCATTTTTGTCGGTCAGCTTTCTGCCATTGACATAAATCTCCGGTGTGCCTTTTCCAAACACCGAACAGTTTCCATCCTTATCCACACGCACTCTTGGAACCTGCTTCAACAAGTCGGCAACCATACCTGCATCACTCAGTATTGTACCCTGCACCTGGGTAAGGGCACTGAAAAAGTCCCTTTTGGGGTTATGGTAGTTTAACATTCTGCTTTTA
>ENA-OOSI01000214-OOSI01000214.1-human-gut-metagenome-genome-assembly--contig:-NODE-214-length-18765-cov-2.183859_pt1 | contig 18765 bp, 7 predicted proteins | sample MGYA00241171_ERZ501200 | MGnify/ENA primary metagenome ERZ501200 (study PRJEB25962, sample SAMEA2042554) | human gut metagenome | biome: human gut; feature: human-associated habitat; material: faeces...
GCTGTCGCCAAAGGTTTTTAACAGCCAAGCCTTTGCAAGCACGCTCGGTTTATAGCCCAAAAGCTGTTCCAACAACTCGTCAAGGTAATCGGCACCGGGGAATCCAAACAGCCCTGCAAGCATAAAGTAAGTTCCCCAGAACCTTGCCTTCTGTGCCATGGTCGAGCGATTGCTCCACGGCGCCATTTCCGCCATCATTTCCAATTCTTTAACCGGGTATTTGCGGAACATCAGGAACAAGTCGCCCAAAATGGTGCCAGACAATTTGCGGAACGCGCCCGGAGCGTCAGCCGCACCGTAGTCAAAGTTGGCTTTGTTGTTTATATCTCTTGCATAGGCTATCGCCCGTTTGTGGCTCATACCTTGGTCGATTCCGTAGTAATAAGCACCAAGCGTAGTCGATAAGCGGGTAATGGTATCTGCTTTCTTAAACAGTATCATTGACTTATCGGCAATATCGTTATATGCCTGCAAGAATTTTCCCAAAGCAGTGGTTGCTTTCTTTTTGCGCCAATCACTGCCACCACGGCGGTCGGCACAAACCCCGCCGGAAGAATCCATGCCAATGTTGTCGCGTACGCCAGTTTCGATAATAACACGCTTATCCAATGTATTCATGCGCTGCATGGCAGCTATGCCTTTACCAGTAGCTTCGTAACCAATAAGACCGATGGTATTCATAAGCTGCGACATATTTACGATGGCAGAAGATACATTTAAGAAGCCGAGCTTTGCTTTGCTTACCTGCGAGTTTATTTTGTTTGTAAGCGCCAATGCGGCACGGTCGCCGTAAGTCGCCTGCAAATTATCTCTCCACCACGGCATACTGTTCAGCCATTCGTTCAGTTCCTTTTCCCACTTTGTAGGTGTGCCGTTATTGTAACGAATATAATCCTGAATAAGCCTTTCCATCGGAGTGCTGGTCTTGGTTTCATAGCTTTTTCTAAACGTGCGCTCGTACAGCGGTATCGCCGTAGATTTAGCAGGCTGCATTGCCACATAACGGCTGGACTGCGTAATATAGCGCCCCAGCGTAGCTATAATATCGGTATTGTAACCAGTTCTGCCTTTCCTCTGGCGCAATGCACCGAAGAACCTGTTGCGCCCGCTGCGCCTTACCGCACCGTCTAAAGCCGCTTTTGCCTCAGCAACGCTCATACGGTTATTTTCGACCAATGCCCTCGCCAGTCTAATGTAGTCCGAATCGCTTACCACCACAGCGTCGCTGCCGGTAAACTTGCCGGAAGAAGATTCGTCACCGTCACCCATAAAAGTGTTCGGGTCAAAAACCTTCGGTTCTACATAAATTTTCAGCTTAGGATTGGACTTCTGAAACTTATTGGCTTCGGCGTAAGCCTCTTTCAAAGTCTTGCCGCTGCCAATAGGCCTCATGCCGTCTTCGGTTTCTACCATTACCATCCACTGCTCAAACATGTGCGGCAGATAGCCGGTAATCTTACCAATAGGCGGTGTTACTCTTTCGGTTGTAACTTCATAATACTGTAAAACACCGCCGTAAAAATCAACTTTTTTAACGCCGGTAACTTTTACATACGGACTCTGACGCAATTCGTCAAGTTGTTCTTGGCTCATCGGCTCTGGCCTTGTGCTTTTATACACCTTTGCCTTATCATAACGAACCTCATATTCCATGCCCGGCACCGGCTTATAGCCGCGCGCCGGTACAAACTTGCCGCTTATATCATCCTTTATAACAAGGTTCTCGACGAATTTATCGTTTACGAGTGACCTTAATCCTTTGGTGTCAACCTTTTCGTTATAGGTTTTAAGCCCTCTGTGTGCGTCATTTACAGCTCCCCAAATATTGCGGATAAGCTGGCGAGTCTGTGTGTAGGCTTTTACAACGTTTTCACTGTAACCGTTAGCCATCAGCTCTTTAGCGGTATATTCCTTCTGTTCCATCTCGCCGGAAACCAGCAAATCCAAAAACTGCTCCATGTCCTCTAAGGATTTTAAATGTCCAAGCGCAGTGTTGAAGTTTTTATTCCAACGGTTACGCAGTTTTTCCTGAGTGTCCTGTGCGCGCTTATAAATATTATAAAAGCTCTTAAACACCGGGTATTTTTCTGCAATGCGCGACGGAGAAGAAACCAATTCCTTGAAGAACACTGGTGCCTCGCCCTTCTTCTCCAAGTCAGTTTTCTCTCTTTCCTTAACGATGATGCCGCCTTCTTCGGCTGCTTTTTCCGCTCTTTCATTTGCCGCCGCCAAAGTAGCTGCAATATCGTCTTTCGTACGCTTGCCGTCAATGGTTCCGTCCTCGGCAATGGAATACTGCCTCGTACCGTCCTCACGTTCAGCTACCTGCAATACTTCCGGCCCGGCCTGCGCCTGCATTGCCTCTGCGTCAGCCTGCGCCGCTGCTTTTCTCGCGCTGTTTTTCGATACGCCGCGAGTATACAACTTTCCGCTGCGCACCTGCAAATACAAGCCGTAAGGAGTATGCAAACCAATGGCATCAGCAATCTGCGCTACGAAGTTTCTGAAACGGTTAAACAGATTTGCCAACGGCCCTTTAATGCTTTCCTGCATCTTCACAAACCTGCGGTAGTCTTCCGCTTCCATTTCGTAAACGCGGTTCATACGTTCTGCCGAACTCATCGCGTTAAACGCTTCTGCGCCTATTTCTTTGCGCAGTTTACGCAGGTAATATTCGGCCAGCCATTTCTTCTCTTTGGTTTTCAAAAGCGCGTTGTGGACGAAGTGGAAGAACTCGTGGTGCAAGGTGCCGTCCTCTGCCGCTTCCGTCAGGTGAATAATGTCAACTGCACGGTTCCCGGCTTCTTTCAAGTACCCTCTCGGCTCGTAGAAGCCCTGAACACGGAAGTTGCTGCTCTGCACATCAGCCGCGCTGCGCAAACGTTTCTTTTCTGCCTCGCTCATATCGGCAAGCACCTCTGCCTGTGATGTGTTAAGGTCAATCCATACATTGCGCGGAATTGGGAGTTGCACTACATATACACCGTCAGCGACTTTCACAACGCCTTTGGCGTTAAACGCTTCTTTCAGCTTCGTCACAAAGCGTCTTTCGTTAGCTGGCGTCAGCATCTCCCGGCGGATATTTTCGTCACGCTCGGTTTTGTAAGCCTCATCCATCTCGTTAATCTTGGCAAGCAAATATTCGTCGTCAATACCACGGTCGCGGATGTCCTTCATAATCTGCTGGGCACTACGGTTATCTTTCGCCTTGCCGCCGCTGTCCTCAGTGTCCTTCGTTACATCAAACTCGCCAATACGCATATCAGTAATAGCTTCCATAAAGCCGTCGGCAAATGTTGCGTCCAGCTCTCTCGCCTCTTTGCCAAGCGCCATATTCTCGGCACTGCGGCTGCGGGTTGCTACTCGTTCCATAAAGGCGCGCTTCTCCATTTTTGTGCCGGTAGCAAGGTATCTAAACATAGCATTACTTGCCTGTCCTACACGGTAAATGCGCCCTTCCATCTGGATGGCATCAGTAGGCTTGGTCGGCATACCAAGGTTAATCAGCACGCGCGGATGCTCGCCTGTGGTATCGTGCAGGCTAATGCCTTCCTTGCCAGCGTCAACCGTCAGCACAATCAGGTTGCCGTTGGTGCTATCATCGCGGTTTCTGCTTGCCGAAGCGTCATCGTTAAATATCTTAACAGCCTGCGCTTTCTGCGTTTTGCTTACATCACCGTTGATGGCAAGCACGTCATTGCCGAAGGCATTTCTCATAATTTCAAGCGTAGTTTTAAGCTGACCAAGGTCAAGGTTTACCAGTTCTGGATGCGCCTTTCTAAAATCTTGGTAATGCAGCTGCATGACAACCGGCATCTTTTCAAGCTCGGCACGCTCAATCTTAAACGGATGAATCAAAGGCTTGTCTATTTTTGTATCGTGGAACAGCACTACTTTCTTGCCCTGCCTGATGTACTCTTTTATCATCGGTACGGCGGCTTCTGCTTTCAGCGATTCCAAAATACGTTTTTTCGTCTGATAATCAAAACGTTGGTTCATATACTTGGCAAGGTCAGATTCGGTATAACCGTTACGCTCATCGTTTAAAATATCAAAGCCGCGGTCAATCTCTGCACCAATGCCGCTGCTTACCTGCACAAATTTGCGGTTGTAGTCTTTATCTACCATAAGACGACGGTTGCTCATCGCGCCATCGCTCACGAGCTGGTCATGGAAAGCGACCTCGTTGGCAGTATTGCCGCCTTTCGGAGCTTTCAATTTACCGCTCTGGGTAATGCCATAGCCGAAGCGGTCTACCATAAAACCACGGTAATCGCCGTAGTCTTCGTAACTGAACAGGATGCCTTCTGCTGCATATACATCAGCAGAATAGCTGAACGGTGTTGCCGAAAGCATCAGCACCTTGCTGGAGTTCTTGCGTTGATACTCTTTAAACAGCGGTTCTTCCTTGCGTTCCAGCGCACGGAGTTTTGTAAGGGCTTTTTGGTATTTAGCTACCATTTCAGCCGCCTTCATGCGATAAAGTTCAGCGCCCGCCATGTTGCCCAGCGTCGCCAACTGCACAGCTCTGTTCTGCAACTTCGTTGCCTCGCTGTTAAGGTTTTCAACTTCGCGGATTTCTGCTCCGTGTTTCAGCAGCATCCAGCCGTCAAAGCCTCTCTCGTGACCGATGATGGCTCTCATCGCCTGCACTTTCGCCGTCGGGGTTTCTTCGGTCGAGTTGCTCCCAGACGCAAGGTAATGGCTTTCGTCACAAACAACTAAATCCCACTGATTGTCCAGCAGCGATTTGTTCTGGTACAGACTGGCGTAGGTAATTACGTTTACATCGTCCGGCGTAAACTTATTGGTGGTAATGGTATTCATACCGTCAATGCCAAGGCGCTGTCCTTCGTATATCCAGTTGTTTGCAATATCACTGGTCGGCACAACAATCAAGATGTTGCGCTTGCCCTGCATCATAAAGCGTTTTATAAGCCCCATGCCGGTTAAGGTTTTGCCTGTGCCGGTGCCGTTGGCAAGTAGCATACCTTTGCCATTATCCTTAAACATGCGCTTTTCAGTTTTAACAATGTCGTCCTGCTGCTCTTTAAATAACAAAGGCAGGGTGCGCCGTACATTCTCGGCGTTTCCTGCCTCTATTGGGATGTTTTCAGTTGTTAATCGTAGGTCACTGGTATTTTGTCTACCCACGCTCCGAGAATCGGGTCCTTCTTCCATCTCATTTCGTATCCCCCGAATCGGAGTTGCATACGAAGCATTTGCTTCCATTCCCTCTCCGGGAGCAGTGTTTCGTGATTCATCAATTCCACCGCTTCTTCCGGTGTCAGCACCTCCGGCGCTACGTTGCGGATTTGCGGCATTTTGGCTGCCGCTTTGCTGATTGCCTTGTGTTCCGCCAGTATCGGACCCACTTCGACGTATAGACGAGCTACCGTTTTCGCCCTCTCGTCGTTGCCCAGTTCCTCCGCGCACTCTTTCAAAATTTCTTGTTTCGCTTTCGCTCTCGCTTCCGCTGTCGGCAGTGTCAGCGCCGCTTCCCAACGGCTGTTTAGCCCCTCGGCTATTACTGCCTTCAACATCGGTTCCGGCCACTCGAACATGCTCATTACTGCCGCCTCCTTTGTTTTCTTTATTTAATTCTACCACATTGCCGCTGTTTTGGCGAGGGTAGTGCCTGATAGCGACAAATGCAGCGTCGAGGTAATCCTTAATATTGCCATACAACGCTGGGATGTTCTCTTTAAGCATCTTTTTAAATGCCGCAGGTTTCATATTGTTGTTAAAAGCGCGTCCGGCAGCATTAAGTGCTTGCAGCATTTCCTTGCTCTTAACAGCAACATTGCTCGGCAGCTTACGCAAAAACTCCCAAATGCTGTCCAGCAAAGGCCTTACTCGCTCGGCGTTATTTCTAAATGTGCTAATCATAGCGTTGCGGAAAGAACCTGCTGTATCAAAACCGCGCCGAATAAGCGCATCTGCTACTTGAATAAGGCTTCCTAAAAGCTGCGCATCAAAACTATCCAGTTTGTCCTCGTTGCGATTAAGGCTCATCTGCAAGGCTTTGCCTTTTTCGTCGCCGTAAACATAAATAATATCATTCTCATAGTGACGGCTATTCTTGTCAACTTCGGCAAGTATTTCGTCTACTACCGCCCTATGGGCTTTTTCGGCAAAGGAATCTAATCCTTCTGCTTCCGCAAAATTAGCTATACTTTCATTTTGGGCAGCATACTCTGTTCTTTGGGCTTCGCGTTCACCATACAGGCGGCCATAAAGTTCTACGTCGTTGTATTTTTCTAAATAGCCTTGGAGTGTCCTTGCCTCAGTTAAACGCTCGGTCTTTTTTGCGCGGTCTTTTTTTCCGTGTATATTTTCTTTTTCGTATTCCTTTATAATCGCTTCCAGCGCACTGGTATCGGCGTTTTGCGCACGCATTTCATCTAAAGCTTGCAATGCTTTCTCGTACCCATTAAACTGCCTTTGCAAGTTTCTGATTTTGCGCTCGACGATTGGGCGTACGGTGTCCGGGTTGCCGCCTACTGCGTGTTCTTCGTAATATTGAATGTGATGCTGAACTTCGTGCAGCAAAGATGTACGCGGGTCTTGGGTGTTCAATTCTCCACGTTTTGCTTCCCCTCTTACCAATTTAAGAGGCAAATATATCTTTTTGTTTGCAGTATCTGTGCCGCCAAGACTTCGTTTGGGGTCCATATCAGCGCGAGCAATTACCTCAATGTTTTTAAGCCACGGATAGGCTTTGTAAAGTTGCTCGTTCGGGTAAACTTCTCCCAATTTAGCTTTACCGTTTTTCAGCTTGCTGTAATCGACAAGTTCAAGCTTGTCAGGAATATAAAAACGCCATTTGTCGTCACGTCCAAGGAACCAACCTGTTTGCTCAAAAATTTCTCGTACTGGTCTGCCTTGCGCTTGCATTTTCATTGCAGCGTTCAGCGCGTTGTGGTCGGCATTTTCCGCCCAAGTACCAGCAATTTGATACTGTCTGCCATCTGTTTTACCAAACTGAGCATCAGCCGCAGCAACAAGAGCTTCAAACTCTTTGTCGCTTACTGCGCCTTCTACTTTACGTACAATTCTATCCTCTGCTGGTCGTGCTTCAAGAGCTTCTTTCGCAAGGCGTTGCAATTCTTTAAAGGGCAAATCGCCAAGATTGATATTATCGGGCATTGTTGCCATAGCATAATCAAAAGCGCGCCTTGCCTGCTCATCTGTCGCACCCTTGCCGATAGCTTGCTTAAACTCTTTTATCATCTCTTGCTCAGAAAGTTTAATTTCTTCGCCGGAAGAATAATCGCCACGAGAAGTTATTTTAACATCTTTTTTATACCTGTCGTAAAGATAATCATATAATTTGTACTGAGGTGTGTTTTCATCAAATTTTCCGAAAAGTGTTTTATCAAAATATTCGCCTTCTCTTACACCGCCTCTACGTTGCAAGTCTTTAAAAGTGCCCTCTTTAATGTTTTTCGCCCAAGTATCACCATTAGACGTTCTTTGTTTCAAAGCATCAAGATATTTGTTTGCGACTTTAACGCCATCTGTGTTAGAAATTTTGTCCAAGAAAGCTTGCACGCCTTCGTTTGGTATTTCTGTAAGGTACTTAGGTTTTGCTGGCTTCTCAGGCAGTTTAGCAGGTTCTGGTTTGATTTTTTCAATCTTCACCTTGGCAACACCAGCAATAACCTGCGCTTCGTTCTTGCTGATTTTCTCAGGCAATTCAATGCCGTCATAAGTAACAAAGTATTCGCTGTTATCCCTGCCGCTGGGACTGATGCGTTCGCGCATCGTTACCTTCGGATTTTTTGTAACTACTCTCGCACAAAAATCCTTGCGGTCAGGTTTGTTCTTGAAATGCTTTGCAATGGCTGCCTTCTTGGTCGTAGGTAAGCTATCAATAAAGCTGTTTACTGCATCTGCCGCCTGCCGTTCCTGCTGTTCTTCTGCGGTCAACTCAACGGCGCGTACTGCCGCTACGGTTTCCGCTTCTTCGCGTTCCTGCGCCTCGCGGCTTCTCCTGCGGCGGCTGGCAGTGTTTTGCGCCTTATTCATCATGGCATCAAAAGCATCAGCGAAGTCGCCCATCATTTGCTTGGTGCCTTGTTCCCAGCTATCAGGCTCTGCCGTTACTTCGTCTTGGTTGTTGCTTTCTTCTGCACGTTCTTGATGTACTTCGGCTTGTACATTGTCGCCTGTTTCGGTTTTACGATTCTTCGGCTCACTCTTACTGCCATTTTGTCCTTCCTCCCGTGCCCCTTTGGGTGTTTTATGTTTTAACTGAACATCCTCATTAGTTCTCTGTACCCCGCCCAGCTCATCTTGTCCTTCTGGTCGTTCTTGAACATTTCTATTCTTTTCTTCTCCGACTTCCCGAACACCGGGTCTTTCTCCGCTTCCGCTATCATTTCGTGGTAAATCGCCCACTCTGCCTCGTTCTTCGGTGTTGCCATTAGCTTCGCCCCCTTCATTTAAGCGAACTCGTCCTCGAACTCCTTGAACACTTCCCAGCTCTCCGTGTCCTTCTGGTCGTTCTTGAACGCTTCCACTCTCGCTTGAGCGCCCTTGTTCAGTTTGTACCTTTCCATCAGCTCGCGGTAAATCTCCCACTCCGCTTCGTTCTTCGGTGTTGCCATTAACTTCGCCACCTTCGTTGTCAGCTACGTTCTGTGCTTTTGTGCCTTTATTATCAGCCACAGCAGGCTCTTTTGTCAACCCATCCCCGCCAGAGGTGCGTTCGTCCTTCTGTGCGCGAGTGTTCGGTTCAACAGTTTCAGAAGTAGGTGTCTTGCCTTCGATTATGTCAGCAGCTTCTTTTTTGAGTTGTCCGAGCTGTTGCGGTGTAATCCTTTTTGCTTTTAACGCTTTATGTAAAAACGTAGACACAGAACCTAATTTACCAAGTTTGCCCGATGTCGGTTTCAGCTTTTGGATGTATTCAGACATTTCGCCGCGAACTTGCTCAAAGCTGTTATCGCCACCCTGCTCCTGCGGTGTTTGTACGGTTTGGCTTCCACTCTCGGTTGATTCAGAGGTCGGTTCTTGGACGTTGCCTGCATCTGGGTTAAATTGTTCTACCGGCTGTTTTTGTGCTTCACGTTGCTGTTTCACCATTTCACGCAGGTCTTTACCGGCTCTCAGCTTATAACGTTTTGCCATGTCAATTACACGGCCAGCATCACCAGTTTCTGCTACCTCACGCAGTTCCGCAATCTGTTCTGGGCTAAGCTGCACGCCCAAGTGTTCGCCGCGGTCAGCAATATTTTTAAACTTTTTCTGTAAATTCGCAAGTTGAGTTTCAGCCTTTGTTGAGGGTTTGTGCGGTTCAACCGGCTGCTGTTCACCTGCTGGCTGCTGTGGTCTGGGCGCTTCAACAGGCTGTCCCGGTTGCTGGGTTGTCTGCGTAGGCTGCTGCGCAGGCGGAACATCGGTAACAATATCTCCTTGCTGGCCTCTAATGTTATCTACTGCCGGTGTTTCAACAGGCGTTGCCGTAGTCGGTTCCTGCTGTGTCGGTTGGTTAAAGGTAGGCTGTCCGCCGTTTTGTACTACCTGCCGAGTAGTATCACGCACATTGTCAATGGCATCAGTTACTGACAAGCCGCCTTGTTCACCTTCCGGCCGCTGTGGTTCTTCACCTGTTTGTTCAGGCTGCTGAGTGGTTTGGGTTTCTTCCTGTCTGCCAAAGCCACGCTGAATAGCAAGGGAAATAACATCGTCGCGGCTGCCGTTATTAACTGTATCGTCAATAGAGTTGTATTCCTCGCCAGCTACCATTTCCTTCAACTGGTTACGGAGATAGTCGCGTGCAGCATTATAATCAGGACTTGAAGAATTAGTGTTTCCAGCTTCGCCCATTCGCGCTAATATGCTATCGGCATACTCGTTGATGGACGGCTCATCGCCGTTGCCCTGTTTACGGTTCAGTGCGTCATCGCTGTATTCCAACGCGCCTTCGCCTGCATACCAAGCTATTGCTGCGCCTCTTGCACCATATTTGTCGTAATACTGCCCAAGTTTAAAGCGCGCTACAATCTCTTGGTTTTCCGGGGTCATCTCAGCATCCCTGCTAAGACCAGCTTCTTCTGCCCATTGAGGCCAGTTATCCGGCATAATCTGGTACTTGCCAGCCGCGCCGGTGCGTCCGTTCACAGCGTCGTAGTTGCCGCCGCTTTCCTGCCCGCCAATGGCGTTAATAAACGCTTCTTTTTCGCTGATGTTATTTGCCGCCGGTTCCGTAGCGTCCTGAGTGGTTTCGGTCTGTTCGTTGGCACTTGCACGGCCTTCTTCAAGCGCGCCATTCACAGCGTCCTCGCCAAAGTTTTCTGCGGTTGTAGTATTTCTATTAAGCACATGCCCTGCTGCACGCGCGCCGGTGCCAAGAATCAAGCCGCCAGTAAAGCCTGCGCCTGCGTTGTCCCAAGCCTCGTCGCTCCAACCGGCAGGGTTAAATACGTTAGCAATGGTTTGCTTGCCGCGAGCATACTCGTCAGCAGTGGTCTGCGCACCTTCTTCATACATCTGCTGCGCCGCATTGCCAAACAATCCTGCAAGGGTCCTTGTAAAAGCTCGTTTGCCGCCTGCCTCTGCAATCAATCTACCGAAGCCAATAGATTCAAGGGTATTGGTAATGCCCAAAAGTCCCATCTGCACACCAAAGTTTTTGAGTGCTGCGGACTGCTGTTCATCCTCGCTGCCGCCTTCATCTCTCACCGTCCTGCCTGTGCTGCCTGCTTCCGAGCCTGCCTCAAACGGCGTAGTCAGCATGTTGCCAACCATTGCAACGCCAGCTTTGCTGTTTAAAATCCTTGCCAGCCACGGCAAGCCCATTTGTGCCGCTTTGGCCGCCGCTGTACTTGCTAATGCTCCTGCACCGCGCTCATGCCTGCGCTAAGTAAAGCTGCTTCGCCGCCAAGCGCTGCCATAGAGCCAACCTGACTTGCGGCATCGTAGGTGGCACCCTCCGGGTTCGTCCAGTAGTCACTGGCAAACGGCAGCATTTCAGCAATGGTATAAGTTTTTCTGCGTGCATTGCTTTGTGCTACATCGTTCATATAGTCAGCGGCATCCCCTCCTACACCAGCAAAAGTGTTGGCAAAATCAAGTTGTCCACCAAATACACCGGCGGTGCCAGCTTTTACGCCAGAGATTGCCGCGTCAAAGAAACCACGCTCGCCGGTTTCGGTATTGGCAGGCTCGCCAGTTTTCGGCATGTTTGCCTGTGCCTTGGCATCTTCTTCCGCTTGAATCTGCATAGCACGGTCAAACATAGAACCGCCAAGCTGCTGTCCTTGCCCCTGCGTTTCTCTATCCAGTTGTAATGCCCTGTCAAACATATTGCTCATGGCTTCACCTCATAAATTTATTATCTAAACCCTCCGGCTGTTCTTCCACTACCGCCGTTTATTCCTCTGCTGTTGTTTCCGCTATTTCCGCCGAAGCCAAAGGCTTCCCAGTCAGTTTCATTTAAAATCTGGTCTGCCATGTCACCGGCTTCTTGACGCAAAACTCTTTCCAAGGCAGCCCTGCTCGGAGCAGGTTCGCCATTTAGCGCCGCCTGCTGTGCCTGTTTCAACGTATCAGTCCAGCCGGACATAATGCTGTAATAATTCGGGTTTGCCGAAACAGCCTGCGGGTCATAGCCGTACAGCCTGCTAAGTTCCCTTGTGGCTGCGTCATATTCAGCTTGGCGCGGGTATGCAGCACCTTCGCTTGGCGCCTGCCACTTATTGCGCATATCAATTTCTTCTTTAATTGCATTAAGCCTTGTGGTATCGCTCGGCCCGCCGCTTCCGCCGCTGCCGCCGGAACGCGAACCGCTGCCGCTACCGCCGGAGAATGGATTGAAGCCAGTAAGCGCCATTCCAACTATCGTTTCGTCTGGAAGCTCCGGCATCAATGCTTTCAAGCCCCTATACCTATTGTTAAACTCGGCTTGATTTTTATAATCGAACAAAGCTCTTGCGTTCTGACCGCGGATGTTAGCCATCTCAATGTCACGCTCGTGCTGCGCTTCTGCGTTCTTTTCTTTGTTTGCCTCGTTGTACATATCCCTGATGGTCGGCACGCCTGCAACTGCGGCGGCAGCAAGTTGAGAATTATATTTTGCCATTCGCGGCACCAGCGACTGCGCACCTGCGTAATCGCCAGCACGCACTCTGTCGTTATACGCACTGTTATAAAAATTAAACAGCTCGTCGTTTACGCTCTTTTCTTTTGCATCCAGCACAGGGTCAAGCTGTTCCATAATTGCTTCACGCTGGCTTAACGGTCTGCCGTCAGCAATCAGGCGGTCCATAATCTGCTGTCGGGTCTGCGTTTTATTAAACCCTGCCAAAGCATTAATGCGCTGCAACCCCTGCTCTGCCGCTGTTGCAATACTGCGCGCTTCTGCTGCATCGCCATCTGGGTTAGGACTATTAGAATACTTATTCACAAAGTAACCAAGCGTGTCCTGCTTAATCTGCTCTCTGGTAGGTCCTTGCTGTCCAAGCCTGCGTTGTTCGCTGTCATGGATATTCTGCGCTGCCTGATTTGCCTCTCCAACTGAATTATACCTCCCCAAATTCTGCCCGGTGCGACGGTATAACTCAACGGCTTGGTCCATATTCAAATCTTCGCCGTTCTGCCCTATGGTCGGGATAAGAACCTCTTTGCCGTTTTCGTTTATAGATGCAGAGCGAACAGTAGAAGCACTACCATCATCGTTCATGCGAATTGGACGTTGCGTCAAATCTATATTGCCAGCACTATTCATAACAATGCCGTTGTTACCCAACACATTTCGAGCAGCTTCCGCCCTATAATCTCGTTCTGGGTAAGGATTATTGCGCTCGGCTAAAGCCCCTGAGCTTATTGCTGAATTATACAGTTCGTCAGATGCAGGCTCAGCCGTACCTTGGGGTTGCGCGTTGTCGGTGTTGCCAATGTTGTCGATAATTTCTTGTCCGGCTTCTATGCCTTTATCAACGCCGCGCTGCTCATAAGCACGGTTATAGCCTTGTGCAAGCAAATAACCAAGCCCAAACCAAGGGTCGTTTTGGTTTATATTTGCCAGTTGATTCATCGGGATTCTTCCGTATATGGTTTCAAATGTTCCTCTCGGCATCAGCTTCACCTCACCATTCGTCCGTTGCACCTTTAGCTACGAAGCCGTTTGCATAATATGCTTCGCCGCTGGCAAGTTTCAAGTCATATACCTTGCGCTCGCCGCTGTAAACTATTCCGCGTACCCTACCGGCGTTTTTAAGTTCTGTGCCTATGCGGAGCATAGATACCTCTACAAAATCACCGTCAGCAGTCAAAAGCGGCTGCGTCAGCGTGGTGCTTACATAGTTTTTCTTGCCTTTTGCGGCGTCGCAAACAACTACATAAACATCGCTGTATACTGGCACAAGTGCATCGTAAACTTCGGTTTCCTTGTCGTCGCTGTCCTCGCTGTACGCCATAACTTTATCGCCCGGTTTAATGTGTCGAATAAACTTTTCGCCGTCCGGGGTCTTAACTTTCGTGTCCTCACTAAAACAAAACAACCCTGCGTTGCCCGCAAGGCCAGTTAAAATACCACCGAAAAGTCCTCCACTTCCGCTGTTTTGTACAGTGCTTGTAGTTGTACCCCTGCCGCCAACTGCTGCAAGAGCGCTGTTCGTTGCACTGCCAAGGCCCAACGACATGTTCCAAGCGTTCATCGCTGGTGTCTGTGCCGCTTCCTGTGCCGCTGCGGAGTTGGCAATGTTCTGCCCGGCGAGAGTTGCCTGTTGGCCATACAAGCCATTCAAGGTGCTGACATTGTTAAGATACTGCTGTGCCATCGTGTCGCTGACGTTCTTGCTAATATCGTTCATGGCCTGCGTAGTTACGCTGGAACTTAACACGCCGCGCCCAGCAAGGCTGCTCAGTGCATTACCCATCGTATTTTCTACGCCGCTGCTAATAGCGTCGGTCATGTTCTGTACATAACCATCCGGCAACTTGCCCTGCGTCAAATCTGCAACGCCCTGCTGTGCCGCCGATGTCTGTTGCTGAGCCTGTTCCAGCAAGGTTTTGTAGTCAACCTGCGTGTCGCCAAGGCTCTCAAAAAACATATTGGCAGCACTGTCATTCAACTTCTGCGCATTAGGCATAACGTATTCAGCGTAGTCTGCCGACAAGCCCATCAGCTTACGTTCTTCTGCTGTTGGCTGGTAACTTTGCACGGTAGTGTTGCTGCCACCACCTTTTTTGTGTAGCTGTAAAATCAGCTCAAACATTCTTTCAGCACCTCATCTTCCCTTAAAAATTCTTCAATGGTTGCTGCTGCTTTGCGCTGGCAGTAATGTGTAACCCAGTATTCCGGCAGGCCATTTTCCTGCACATCCTTATGGGTAATCATCACGGCCCTGCCGGTACTGTCTTGGCACAAAAAACGGCACTGCCCATCTTTACACTGTTCATCCAAAATTTCCCAACCAAAGCCTCTAATATACGGCCTTATTGGGCGAGTGCAAATAGTGCAAACAGCGTCAAGGCCCATCGGTACCGCAAAGGTAAGCTCTGCATAATCGCGCCAAAATTTACCATCCCCGCACACTTGGTACACAACCATAAGCCGCGTTTTTAAATCGGGCTTCATACTTGCAAACCCGCGCTCTGCCATATAAAAAAGACGATAACCTTCTGGCAAGCCAAAGTTATCGCCTGTTTTTTCTTCGTAAATTTTAATCCATTCTTTCAAACTATGTGCTTTCGGCATACTTTTTACCTCACAGCTCCGCCATATCAAGGTAAATATGGCCTAATTCAAATCTTGTGTTGCTTTCGACTGTAACATCAACCGCGTCACAGCTATGGTTGCAACGTACCTTGCGCCTGCTGTTGGCTGGCATTGTTACATTAAGCCTGTCGCCAATTTTAAAGCTTACGTTCCCGGCATGGTCGCTGGTAAATTTTGTGTCTATGGCTTTTACAAGCATTTCATCACTGCCTAAAACTTCACGCGGTTTTATCAAATAATCTATTGGTTCACCGTCGTCGGTCGTTGCTTCTTCTGTCCAACGGTAAATTTTGTTGCCTGCTGCTATAAAAAGGTCGTCTTTTGTTTCAAGGATATAGTTTACATCTACCCCGAAACGTAAAACCGTAGCCGCCCCCAGCCCATAGTTATATGCAATAAAATATTTCTTGTCTGCCGTCGGGCGTATTAAAAGCATTTTATGGCGGCGCAAATTATACATTTCCGGCTCATACATATTGTTCGTTAAAAGCCTGTTGAATTTATCTCCGATGTCATTAGCAGCAATGTTGCCATAATCCTGTGTTGCTGATAAAGTCTTTAAACCGCGCAAGGATAAAAACACAATTTGATTGCCGATATTTGTTGCCGCCATGCCCGGTGTGAAGTCGCCAGTCAGGTCAGTAAAGTTGGCCACGTTGTAAACAACCCATGTATCGACGCTTTTATCACCCATAAACTGGTAAGCCGTGCCGTTGGATTTGAAAACGATAATATCTGTTGCAAGCGGCACAATATCAGTAATATCGCCGCTATCGTCGCTGCCAATGTCCAGCCACAAACTCATCGAAGTGTCGTTGGTGTTCTCCACCCACGCTTGGTCGCTCGAAGCGTCGCCTACCGCGCTGTAAGTAATTCTGTCGCTGCCGCTGCGCGTAACCATCAGCCGCCCCCAACGGTAAAACAGGTTGTCGCATACCGGCGCGTCAGTAATCATTTGCAGCTTTGTTTCGAGTACCCCATAGTCATAAAATTGCAAATGTTCGCCGCTTGCCACGAACAGCTTGTCCTTAAACTTACAGCATTTCGGCTTTTTCGTGCCTGTTACTTTATCCAAATAACTGCGGCTTGTTTCTGTATCGCCTAAGACAACTACATAACAATCGCGGTTTTCCAAAAACACAAACACTTGGTTCGTGTCAATATCGTAAAACAGTGCGTTAATATTGTTGTCAAACTGGCTTATTTGCGCAAGGCCTCCGCGGCCGCACAAACGATAACTGTCTTTTTCATAAATAAAATTTTCGCACTCCTGCATTTCGTTTTCTGCAATCTGGTCCGGCGGCACCGCTACATTAATACCACCAGACAGCGGCGCAAAAGCGACTTTCTGCACTTGATGTTTATTGCTTCTAAGCACCTTATCACCTGCCTGTTAAAATATTTCAGCTCCAACCTGTCTAAATTAAAGGCAGGTATTTTTAATTTGGTTACTAACTGTAATCAAAGTAAAAATTTTGGAGTGTGATGTAATTTATGAAAATCAAAAAATTGCCCAACGGCTTTGGGAGCATTGTCTACCTTGGCGCAAACCGCCGCAAACCATGGGCAGCCCGCAAAAGTATTAATGGCAAGTACAAATACCTCGGCTACTTCAAAACCTACGAGGACGCTTTTATATTTCTTCTGAAATACAATAAAAAGCAAGGCTTGACCAGTTTTGCCGAGGAACTTACATTTGCCGAAGTTTATAAACTCGAAATGGAAGAACACAGCCCCAAAATAGATGCCGACACTGTAAACGGCTACCGCACCAGCTTTAATTACTGTACTGTTCTGCATGATAAACCGTTTTGCCAGCTTACAATTTTTGACTTGCAGGGCGTTATCCGCGCACTGTCAAAACGCGGCATTGGTCAGCCATCTCAAAAGAAAGTGCGCCAGCTTTTCCATAACATGTATAAATTTGCCATCAAATACGGAATTGTCCGCATTACCGACGACATCAGCCGCTTTGTCGATATAGATAAGCACAAGCCTAAATACATCAAAAAGCCTTTTAATATGCGCCAGCTCAACAGAGTTCGCAAAATTGCCGATGATAACACTCACCCGCTTTCTGACTGGGCCAAAACCGTCGTTATGATGTGTTATGCTGGCACAAGACCGGGCAATCAAAAAGGCGGATGTCAAAATGCGCTCTCGCTTTTTTATGGTGCGCGATAGTAAAACTTCCGCCGGTCAAAACCGTATGGTTCCAATTTCTAAAAAAACACTTGCTTATTTTGACCACTGGCTTGCTACGCCCGGCAAAACTCTTATTGCCGATGAAGAAGGTAAGCCATATACCTACAAGCGTTTCCTTAATTCTTTCAAAAAAACAATGGCGGAAACACGCTGCGTTCACAAGCCTCACGAATGCCGCCATACCTGCGCGACATGGCTTGACGATAAAGGCGCAAACAAGCTGTCCATCAAAAGAATTTTAGGCCATGCTTCGCAAGATGTTACCGACGGAGTGTACACTCACAAAGACTTGCGCCAACTCAAAAAAGCTATTGACATGTTGTGATGTGTAACTATTTTGTAACTAATTGATTTTCTATAATGCCGCTAACCCCAGTCAGGAAGCGGCTTTTCATGTAACTGTTTTGTAACTGCTTTTGAAATTATCCCAAAACAGCGCCCAAGCCAGTTATTATGCGGTTTCCGGCGGTAAGTAAGGTTTTAATTCTTCTGCCGAAGGGCAGTTTATAATTTTAACCTTAACTTTTTCAAATCCGGCGTAAGCCGCATACTGCTGCTGTTTGGCAACTGTTCCTGCTTCCATCATCTGATTTCGTGTTACTTGCAAAAACGACTTTTGCGTCAGGTCATTTATATTCGTGTAGACTCTGTACATAGTAACATCATCTTCCATCAGCGTCAGAGCAACCTGCCAGTTGTTTTGGTCCTCCGGCCCAGCGTCAAAACCATAGCCACTGCCGTCGTTAATCCAAGCAATAGCGTGTTTCTGTGCTTCGTAAAGCTGGTACTGATAATTCAGCGCCTGCTCTTTAAGTTCGTCCAGCGTCGGCGGCACATACTCGCGTTCTTCTTTGGCTGCGATAAACGCCGCAATGCCGTTGATATTATCTTCAAACTGGCTGTCCGGGTAACTTAAAAAGTCATCTCCAACAACACAGCATTTTTGCTGGTCGTCGTAGATGACTTTGGTAAGAGTAATTGTTTCGTTGTCTTTTTGATAACTCAGGCTGCCACCGTCCTGCACAAAGTTTTCGCAGGTGTCGGTGTACTGCTGATTTTCATTTATAATCAAAACTTGGTTATTTAAAATTTGAAAACACTTCATGTATCTTCTCCTTTCAAAATCTGTCGAAGAATTGCCTAATCATGCTCATACAGGAAGCCTTGCGAATGCAGGCAATCATACTCACGGCATTATGCTTCCACGCGGCGATACAAATTATTCAAATGGCAATAGTAACTCAACTATTTGGGGTCCTAACAACAACAAAGAATGGTATACAAAAGCCGCAGGTAGTCATACACACAATCTAACTATAAGTAGCACGGGTAGCAACAAGGCACACAATAACATTCCTCCGTTTTACGTTTGTTATATGTGGCGTAGAACCGCGTAACTGTCGAAGAAATGCCCTCGCATAATCACAATGCGACAAGCGATACAACTGGCTCGCACTCTCACTCTTACTCTGTTGTTGGTGTTAGAGCCGGTTATGACGCTGGTAATAGATATGGGTCAACCAATGGCACTACGGGCGTGGCTGGCTCACACAACCATACAATTACCGTTTCCGACACAGGCAGCGGAACTGCTCACAACAATATTCAACCATATATCGCCTGTTATATGTGGAAGCGAACTGCTTAATTAGCTGTCGATGAAATGCCGGTTCATACCCATAAAATAACAGCTTCATCGGTTACAACCGGCAATCACAATCACACATGGTATAGTGGACAATACGGCTCATCTCAGTACAGTGCGGCAACAGATGCCAACGGTGTTGGCAAAGACGGCGTTAAACACATTACAATGAACGCTGGCAGCCACA
>ENA-OOSI01000232-OOSI01000232.1-human-gut-metagenome-genome-assembly--contig:-NODE-232-length-18240-cov-2.570305_pt1 | contig 18240 bp, 20 predicted proteins | sample MGYA00241171_ERZ501200 | MGnify/ENA primary metagenome ERZ501200 (study PRJEB25962, sample SAMEA2042554) | human gut metagenome | biome: human gut; feature: human-associated habitat; material: faeces...
GTGTGTGTGTGTGTGTGTGTGTGTGTACAGCCCCAAGGGTTTCAGCTTCTGCTTTGTTCATAACCTATCTCCTTTATTTTTTTACTTATATAATCAATAAATACTTTTAACAATTTATAACTTTATTCTATAATAAAAAAATACAAATTGCAATAAAAAATCGCAATTTGTAATATATTTGTAATATTTACTTTGTTTTTAAAGCATACATAGTATTGCTTCTAGTCCTACATTTATGTCTATTTGTCCTTGTTTGGTTTTGTAGTCTAAGTCTATTAGTTGTTGTAATATGTTTCTTAGTTCTTCTTTTTTGAAGTAACTTGCTTGTTTTTTGTATTTTGTTATTAAAAACATTTGATTTGGTTTTAGGTTTAGACTTTCTGCTATGTCTTTATTTTCTTCAGTTGCTAATATTGTTATATATACTTTCTTTAAGTGATTGTATAATGTAATTAGTATCTTTTGTATTGGTTCTTTGTTGTATAATAATTCTTTTAGTGTTTGCAGGGCTTTTGCAACGTTTCTTTGTCCTAGTCTGTCTGTTAAATCAAATATTACACTATCTAGTTCTTTTATTGATAATTTGTCTATATCTTCTGGTTTTATTGTTCCTTTTTCTCCTACATATTCTATAAGTTTTCTTATTTCATTTATTAGGTTTAGCATTCTTGTTCCACAGATTTCAATAAAATAATTTATTGTTCTATCATCTATATTTACTTTATAAGCATTACAAATTGTTTTTATTCTTTTTGATATTTGAATTGGTTTTAGCTTTTCGAAGTTGCTTACTGTCCCTAATTTTTGTAGAGTTTTTACAAGTTCATTTGTTCCAATATCTTGTTCTATAAACACAAGTACAAGAGTTTCCTTTATTGTTTCTATGTTTTCTGTTATATATTTTGATATTTTTTCTTGCAAACTTTCGCTTTTTTGATTTCTTTTAGTTGGCTTGTCCTCTTTCTTTTTGCCTCGGGTTTCTTTTTTGAATAATCCAGAGTTTTTTACAAATATTAATTTTTTAGGATAGCCAAAAGCTGGAGTTTCTATATCTGATATTAGTTTATCTACATTTTTTTCATCTATTTGAACATAGTTTATACCATTTATTAATTCGCCAAAGTTCTTTTTAATTCGTTTAGTACATTGTTCAAGTAAATATTGTTCCTCACCATATAACAGGTATAAACTATCTAACTTTCCTATCTTTAATTCTTTTTCAAGTTCTTCTATTGTCATTATTATCCTCTCTAAATTTAATATTAACTTATAATTTTTGTGAAAATTTAGCTGAATGTGCATGGCATATTGCTGCTGCCATGCTATCTGTTGTATCATCTAACTTTGGCAGTTTCTCTACATTTAGTATTGTTTTTACCATTTTTTGTACTTGAATTTTATCTGCTCTGCCATATCCAGCTACAGCTTGTTTAATCTGAAGTGGTGTGTATTCAAATGTGGGTATATTTTTTTTGCACCCTACTGTTAGTATTATACCTCTTGCTTGTGCTACATTAATTGCTGTTTTTTGGTTGTTGTTGAAAAATAATTCTTCTACTGATATTGCATCTGGTTTGTATTCATCTATTATCATACTTATATCATCAAATATTTTAGTAAGTCTTAATGGAAATGATATTCCAGCACTTGTTGTTACTGCTCCTGAGTCTATTAACTTAAATTTGTTACCTACATAATCTATTATGCTGTATCCTGTTATTGCATAACCTGGATCTATTCCCAAAATTCTCATTTTTATTCCTCTCATTTTTCATATATTATTCTGAATACCTCTGCTACACTCCAAGCTTGAGCTACCGCTCCTTTCGGTAAGTATGGTGCTTTTGAATCATATATTTCACTTATTTGACCTAAGCACCCTCTTTCCAAGATATCCTTTGTGAAGGTTTTCTCTGTTTGTTCTTTTAACTTAGCTATTTTTTGTTTTAGTTCTTCTTTTTTCTTTCTATCCTTCTCAGCTTTTACCATGTTTTTCAATCCATTATAGTATAAGCCTAAAAGCCACGCCCATATTATTCCTTGATGATAACTTGAATCTCTTCTAAAACTATCTCCTTCATAAGTATCTATATAGCCTTTTTCACCTTTTGCTAGGGTTTTTAGGCCATATTTATTTAATAGTTTCTTTTCTACTGTTTCCATCATGTTTTTAGCTTTCTCTGAATTAGGTTCTAATATTGGATATGTTAATGATATACTAAATAATTGATTTGGTCTTACTCTAGCATCTCCAAGCACATCATATAAACATTTCTTTTTAAGATTATAGAATTTTTCTTCAAAAGATTTTTTGCATTTTTCTGCCATTTCTTCATATTGTTTTAATTCTTTTTTGTCTCCGAATTTCTTGCACAATTCTGCCATAATTTTTAAACTATTGTACCATAAGCTATTTACTTCAACTGTTTTACCATTTCTAGGTGTGAAACAGTGGTTTCCATATTTCGCATCCATCCACGTGTTTTGTGTGTTTTCAGTTCCTGATGAAATTAAACCATCTTCATCTAAAAATATATTGTTATTATCTATATCAATTCCTTTTGAGTAATTTTCTATTATTGCTTTTAATTTTTTATATATGTTTTGTTTGATGAATTCATAATCCGAAGTATATTCTAGATATTTTTTCACTTGCTCAAATAGTAGTAATGAACTATCCACACTATTATATAATGGTCTATTGTCATACCCTGAGTAGCCATTTGGTACTAATCCAAATTTTATGTCTCTTGTGAGTGTTAATAAAACATCTTTTGCAATTTTGTATTTTTTTGTCATTAACAATAAACCTTCAAAAGAAATTAATGCATCCCTTCCCCAATCTAGGAACCATGGGTATCCTGCAATTATTGTATGATAACCAAAACTTGGTCTATATACAATAAAATTGTCAATTGCAATTGAATAGTATTTTAGCATCTCTAGTTTTTGAAGCTTTTCTTCTGATAGTTTTGTTATATCTTCTTTTAGATTGATAAATTCTGCTTTGTACATTAATTCATTTATTCTTATAATCTCTTTATTTATAACTGTTCTAGCATTTATTTCTTCTATGTTTTCTTCTAATGAACATATAAAACTAATTTCTGTTCCGAGTATTTTCCTTTATTTCTATTTCATATCTACCTGGAACAGAAAGGTTTTCTTCAGGGAAGAAACCTCTTTTTTCCTCTTCTATATAATACATATTGTTAAAGATATCATTGAAATGTTCTATATATGTGCCTTTTGACATATGAAAATATATTGGACAATTCGTATATTCATCTATTTGTACTTTTACTTTGTTATCTTTAATTTCTTGTTTTATATTATAGTAATGATTTGTATTCATTGTATGAAAATCTCTAAAGTTTAATATTGGAGTAACTGTAAATTTTGCTTTTGGTCCATCATTTTTTATTTTATATAGTATGCATACTGTGTTTTTACCATACTCCATACAAATAATTTTGGTTATTTTTATTTTTCCAACTTTATATGTGAAGATTGGAATATACTCTTTTTCAAAACTTTCTAGATATTTGTATCCTTCTGATATGTAATTTCTACACATATTAGAATATAAATTATATTTTTTGTTTTCTATTTCTACACTTTCATCAACTTTTGATAATATTACATACCTTCTTGCTGGAGGTGTAAGAGAAGCTACTAGTAATCCATGGTATTTTCTTGTATTAATTCCTAATACACTAGATGACGCATAACCACCAATTCCATTTGTTATAAGCCATTCTTTTGTTATTCCGTCTCTTAATTCCAATTGTTCCTTACTTAATTTCATCTGTTTGTTCCTCCTTCAAAAGTGCAAAGTGTTTCTAATCTTTACTTTTTAACTCTTTTGCCTTCTTTCATCTCTTTTAAAAATCGTTCTTTTTCTTTTTTTTCTGCTTCGTCTGTCATTTTTTTTGCTTTTTCATATATCTTCTTATTTACTTCTGCTGTTTGTTCACTTTCTCTAATAGATTCAATTCTATCTTGATATTTACTACTGAATTTGCTCTTTCCTCTTATCTTTTTTACTTTTTTATGTTTTGGTTTTCTACTGTTCTTTAGTTTTTTTCTAGCTTCTTTTAGTTTTGCATTTAATAGTACATAATGCTCATCTGTCTTTTTATCTTTGAATCTTAAATCATTTACAATTATTTCTATTATTTGCTTTGCTATTAGGTCTGGATTATGCCTTATGTATTCTCCTTCTACATATGATATGTCAGCTCTTATTATTTCTGTATTTTTTATGTTTTGCTTATCTATTTCAACTAAACTTGCACCCGCTTTATTATATTTTCTTAAAATCTCTGGTATAATGTCTCCATTGTCGCAAATACAATAATCTATAATTTCTGCACCTGTATGCTCTGTAATAGCTTTTATATGATCTGATAAAGAATAATCGTCTGTGTGTCCATTTTCGGTCATTATATTAGATACATATATCTTATATGCCTTGCTTTCTCTTATTGTTCTGGCTACATTTTTTATTAATAGATTTGGAATTACCTCTGTATATAATGAGCCTGGTGCAATAACTATAGCCTCTGCTTCCTTTATTGCTTCAACTATTCCTGGTGTTGTCCTACAATTTGTTGGTCTTATAAATACTCTATTTATCTTTGTTACCTTTTGGCTTGTTATTTCTGCGATTTTTTCCTTTTCCTCTATAATAGTTCCATCATCTAATTCTACGCATATATGCATTGCGTCCAATGTTGCAGGTAATACCTTGCCCACCATAGCTAGTATGCTGTTGCTTTTTTCTATCCCTTTTGCTAAATCGTTATTTACTTTTCCCATTGCATCTAGATATATATCTCCAAAAGTCATATTGTCTATTGGTAAATTCATAATTTTAGCCATTTCTTGGCTGTTTTTTGATAATGCTATTATACTGTTTCTAATTGCGTCTGTTGGTCTTCTTTTTATTTCATTACCATAACTAGATACCGTTACAATTGCTGTTAGATTATTTGTATAATTTTTAAGTCCTGTAATTACTCTATTTAAACCTGCTCCTCCACCTATTACTACTATTTTAGGTCCTCTATCTTTTGTATCTCCTAGTTCTTTTATAGTCTTTGCATCTTGTAATACTGCCAATTCTAATGTTCTTTTTTGTATAAAGACTAGTCCTACTGTAAATGTTGTAATTCCAGCAACAAAAGTAATTACTATTTTTATTAAATCTATCATTAATAGCGGACCATTTGTAGCTATTATTTTTGAAAATCCATAACAAGCTAAACTTATTCCTATTATCATTAGTAATATCCATCTTTTAATTTTTGTACTATTTTTTAGCCATCCAAAAAAACTTTTCATTTTTATTCACCTATTACCTTTATTTCTAATTCTAAATCTATTTCATATTTTTCTTTCACTACGTTTTTTATATGTTGAATTAAATCTAAAACATCTTGTGCTGTGGCATTTCCTTTGTTTACTATAAATCCAGCATGTAAATTTGAAACATAAGCATCTCCAATATTATATCCCTTTAAATCACATTTGTCTATAATTTCTGCTGGAATATATCCATTTTTTCTCTTGAAAATACTTCCTGCATTTGGTATGTTTATTGGTTGTTTTGTTTTTCTCCTTGTCATATTTTCTTCCATTATTTTTTGTATTTGTTCTTTATTTCCTAATTGCAATTTGATTCTTGTAGATATTATTATATCATCACTTTCACTGAAAATGCTATTTCTATATGAAAAATTGTGTTTCTCTCTTGATATTGTTTTTAAGTTTAAATCTTTATCTAGATATGTTGTACTTCGTACAAGGTCTCCAAATTCTCCACCATATGCTCCTGCATTCATCTTTATCGCTCCACCTACAGTCCCTGGTATTCCTGAAGCAAATTCTAATCCAGATAAACTATTCTCATAAGCTACTTTTGCTAAAACTGGTATAGCCACTCCACTTCCAGCTTCTATATTTTCTCCTTCTACCTTTATATCTTTGAAGTTTAGTTTTATAGTTATCCCTCTTATACCTTTGTCTTTAACTAAAAGGTTGGTTCCATTCCCTATGCAAGTTACAGCTACTTTTTCTTTTCTTGCAATTTGAAGAACATTTCTTAATTCCTCAAGTTCATTTATGTTTATGAAAATGTCTGCTGGCCCCCCTATTTTAAATGATGTATGTTTTGACATCGGATCATTTAGTGAAATTCTATCCTTGGAAATTATATTTATTAATTCATTATATATTTTTTCCATTTTCATCCCCTAATTCCATATTATTCAAGCTATAGCAATTTTATCATTATTTTGAAGAAAAGTAAAGCATTTGGGTAGCCAAACCTACCGTTTTTATGATATAATATAATTCTATGGAGGAGAATATGTTAGACGATTTATTAATTCCAGAAGATAAACGTATTATTATAGATTTGCATAATATGGAGCTATTAGAAGCTCGTTATTATTTAGATAAGTTATTCGAAACTTTACCAGAAGATATTCAAGAAGTTGTTGTTATTCATGGATATCGTAAGGGACAAGTTTTATTAAATATGGTCCGTAAGGATTTTAAAAATCCTAGAATTAAACAAAAAGTAATCCCCTTTAATAAAGGGATTACCTTGTTTTTAGTTTAGTTCTCTACTTATTCTTTCTATGTCTGGATCTGCTAATATTTCATCATATATGTTTATTTTTTTTATGTTGTTTATCTCTTCTACTGAATACCCCATGTTTTTTAACTCTTCCACCTTATAATTTGTTATTATGCTATATTTATCATTTTCCTTTACTACTTTTATTAATATTTTGCTTAAATTCCCAGCTTTGTTTCTTATTACATAGCTTAATCCGTTTTCATATATTATGCTTGAATTAGGGATTCTAAGCCCTTGTTGCTCCCACCATACTATGTCTAATGAAATTTTTCTATAATTTGTTAGGTATTCTACCCCTTGTGTGATTTTTAACACTATTAATTTGCTGTCATTATCATCTTTTATATATTCTATTGTCGCTGGTATTTCTTGATTTGTAGCCAATTTTATTTTTAACTTTTTTCCAACTTCTGCTTTTTTTGCTTCTTCTGTTTTTGTTGATACTGCAATATAACATTCAAAATTATTTATTATTTTTCCCTCTTTGTCGCTTGTTGTTACTATTTGACCTGTTATTAGTCCTAAACTTTCGAGCATTTTCTTGTTAATTCCATCAAGACTTTGGAATGTTAATGTGTCTTCTAAGCCATCTACTCTATATGAGACAACACCTCCAATTGGTGCTTTCTCATATTGAGAGTTGTCTTTAAGTTGATTTTCAATTTTTATTTTTTCGTTTATTAAATTACTTATATATGAACCCGCTGGACTTAATTCTCCTGAAATTTTGGCTTTTTTGGTGATATATCCATTTATATCAGTTTTATATTCTTTTATCTGTTGAATATTGTTATTATTTTGAATTCCATTTATTTTATTTTCAATTTGTTTATCTAGTGCCTTTATATCACTTGAAAATACTTCTGCTTGGCTCTCCATTGCTACTTGTATTTGCTTGTTTAAGTTTTTAATTTTTTCGTTAAGTTCCTCTTCGTTTGTAGCCTCATACCTAAATACTTCTTCACCAACAGAAACTCTTTCCCCTTCATTTTTTATTTGAACTAATTTGTTTTGATTTTCTGGTGTCTTTATTACTTTTTCTTCTCTTATAACATATCCTGTTACACTTTCACTTTGTGATATTGTACCTTGTTCTATTAAGAAGGATTCTGTGGGATTTATTGCTAATTTTATTATTTGATATGTACAAAATATTACTGCAAATATTATCAAAGATAACAAGGTTACTTGTACTATATGTTGTCTGATTTTATTAATCTTATTGCTTTTCTCGCTACGTTTTTTGTTAGCCTTTTTTTTGGGTCTTTCTTTAACCTTGGTCATCTTTACGTTTCCTCCTTCTAAGTTTCTTGTACTTTTTTAGCTTTCTAATTATTCTCCATTTATTATTATTTCCAAATTTTTTTCTAAGGGTTTTTCTCCATCTAGCCATATTGTTTCCTTATTTTTTCTAAACCACGTTAGTTGTCTTTTTGCATAATGTCTAGTTTTCTTCTTAATCTTTTCTATCATTTCTTCTTTTGTAAGTTTATTTTCTAGATATTCAACAACTTCTTTATACCCTAATCCCTGCATTGCTGTGGGAAATTTGTGATATTTATTTAAGATACTTTGTACCTCTTCTATTAGCCCTTGTTCAATCATTTGGTCTACCCTTTTTTCTATTCTTTCATATAGCTTTTCTCTATTCATCGTTATTGCAAACATTTTATAATTATACTTAATTTCATTCTTTCTTGATTCTTTTTCTACTTCTGTTTTTGTTTTTCCTGTTTTATGATATATTTCTAGTACTCTTATAATCCTTTTTTTATCATTTATGCTTATTTTTTTCATTGCCTCCGGATCAATTTTTCTTGCTTCTTCGTATAGTCTTTCTAGTCCTTCCTTTTCTGCTAGTTCGTTTAATTCTTCTCTATATTCTTTATCTATTTTTTCATCTTGGAATTCAATTCCATATATCATACTATCTATGTAAAGACCTGTACCACCTACTATTATAGGTGTTTTACCTTTTTTTAGTATTTCCTCTATTTTTATTTTGGCATCTGTTTTAAAATTTGCAACACTATATCTTTCTTCTGGTGATACAAAGTCTAATAAATGGTGTTTTATACCTTGCATTTCTTCTTTAGTTAACTTTGCAGTTCCAATATTCATATCCTTATATATTTGCATAGAATCTGCTGAAATAATTTCTCCATTTATTCTTTTTGCAAGCTCAACTGCCAGTTTAGATTTTCCTGATGCAGTTGATCCTCCAATTACATATATATTTGGCTTCAAAACATCTTCCTCTCTAGAATTATTCATTAGCACAAAGTATCTACTACTTTCTTCTATTGAACTTCTTCTCCAAATCTACTTTACTCATTTTTATTGCTGTTGGTCTCCCATGTGGACAGGTAAATGGGTTAGGTAATACTAATAGTTTTTTCATTAAGGCATCTACTTCCTCTTTAGTCAATGCCATATTTGCCTTTACTGCTGCTTTGCAAGCAATTGTTGCAATGAACTTATCTTCCTTTTCTTGTTTTGCTGTTATTGCGACAGTATCAATTGTATCTAGTATTTCTAAGAATAGTTCTTTTGTGTCCATATCCATACAAATTGCTGGAACACCTATTAGTCTTATTGTACTTTCTCCAAATTCTTCTAACATGAAACCAGCTTTTGTGAATAAATCAAGGTTTTCTTTTACTATTGTTTTTTCTTTATGTGATAAATTTATTATGTCTGGTAATAGCATTATTTGAGATTCCTTTTCTGCTGTTTCATAATAGTTTTTCTTTATTTCTTCATACATAACTCTTTCATGCGCTGCATGTTGATCTATTATGTACATTTCATTTCCCATTTCTATTATAATGTATGTTGAAAATACTGTCCCACAATATTTATATGGAGGTGCATTTTTGTATTCCTCATTATCTTCAAACATTGAAAGTTTTTGTTTTGTGTCTACATATGAATAGTCTGTTATCTTTTCAACATCTTCACTTTCTTCTTTTTCTATTCCAAATGTTTCATTGTACATTTTTTTAAAATTCATGTTTTGAGATGTTTCGTCGTTTGTTTCTTTATCTGTTTTGTATATTTCATTACTCTTATATGCAAATATTTCTTCTATTGCATTTTTTTCAACTTCTTCCTCTATAGTGTTATCCTTTTTTTTGAATAATCCAAATAAACCTGTTTTTTTGTCTTCAACTTTTTCGGTTATTGGCTCAAACCTTTGAGTTGCTTGCATATCAGGTTCTGGCTCGACTCTCTTTTCTGTATTAGAATTTATTATTTCAGATATTTGTTCAATATTCTTGTTTTCCGTCATATCTTTTTTAGTGTCATTTTTCACTTCTTGGTCTATTGGTTCTATCTCTTGTTTTGTTCCTATTTCTAGTGTTTTTTCTGTGTTTTTAACTAGGTCTTTTTTTAAAAGTCCTTCCCTAATTGAATGATATATTGCTTTGAATACCTTTTGCTCTTCTTGAAATCTTATTTCTAATTTTGTTGGATGTACATTTACATCTATCTTTCTAGGATCTATTTCTAAATTAAGTATTACAAAGCCAAACTTTCCTATTGGAAGAAGTCCTTTAAAGGCTTGTTCTGCACCTGCTGATAAGGTCTTATCTTTAATAAATCTTTTGTTCACAAAAAACATTTGATATGTTCTATTATTCCTTGCTATTTCAGGTTTTCCAATTACACCTGTAACTTTTATATTCTCATATTGATAGTCTATATCTATTAATCCGTCTGTTATTTCTTTTCCATATAGGCTATATATTACTGTCTTTATGTCTCCATTTCCGTTTGTTTGCAATATTGTCTTATTCTCATTTGATAATTTTATTGCTACATTTGGATTCGCCAAAGCTATTCTTGTAACTGCATCTTCTATATATCCAAGTTCTGTATAATCTTTTTTTAAAAACTTGTATCTTACTGGAGTATTATAAAACAAGTTACTTACTATTATAGTTGTTCCTTTTTGTGCTCCTGTTTCCTCCTGTTCTATTATATCTCCACCTTCTACTATTATCTTATTTCCCATGAATTCTTCTGCTGTTTTGGTAATTAATTCTATATGAGAAATTGCTGCAATACTTGCCAAAGCCTCTCCTCTGAATCCCATTGATTTTACACTTTCAAGATCCTCTGCTGTTCTTATTTTGCTAGTAGCATGTCTTTCAAATGCAAATCTTAAGTCGTCTTCTGCGATTCCCGAACCATTATCTGTTATTCTAATTTGCTTTATTCCGCCATTTTTGACTTCTATATTTATACTTGTTGCTCCCGCATCTATTGAGTTTTCTACTAATTCTTTTACAACAGAAGCTGGTCTTTCTATTACTTCTCCAGCTGCTATTTGATTTATCGTTAACTCATCTAATAAAACTATTTTCCCCATAATCTATCCCTTCCATTTTAGTATAATGTGTACTCAACGTAGTGCATAACACCATCCTTCTTAACTCCATTTAGGCTTATTACATCTCTGTTCTCAAAGTTTACTACTATATCATCATAAACATTACCCAAATCAAAAGTCTCCTTTATTTGGCTGCTTGAAAAGTATCTTAGCTTTGCATCTGTTAAGCTTTGTGTTTCAATAGAGCTATTGGATGATATTATTTTTTGTAACTTAGTTTCTTGTTCTTGGGTTAATGGAGAACCAAGTTCTGTGTAATCTATTCCTTCTTCTAAAGCTATATCCACTTTCTTTTGAAGCAATTTCATATATGCTTCAAAGCGTACAACTTTAGATTTGTTGTATGAATCTATACCATAATTAATTGATAAACCTGAAATTATAAGTAGTAATATAACTATTATTATAACTATTATTAAGGTTATTCCTTTGTTGTTCTTCATATCCTTCCTCCTCGTATGTTTAATATGCTCATATTTTATCATATCAACTTTTCTTTTTCAATGATTTTCTTGACTTTTTTATTTTGTATGATAAAATTATATTAGATGCGGGTATAATTTAGTGGTAGAATGCCATGCTTCCGACCTGGTAGCGAGGGTTCAATTCCCTCTACCCGCTCCAAAATATATGAATTTATAGAAATTTATAAAAGTTTATAGAAATCTATAAAACAATAAAATCATTGAAATATAGGCATTTTTAGACTTTTTGATTTCTTTACAAATTTATAAAAATCTATAAAAATTTATAAAAAGTTTGTAAAATTACATTAAAATTACATTAAAACTGAAAAAATAATTACATTAAAAAATTTATTTACATTAAAATTTTAAAGTACAAAAAAGCTAGTATGTTTTAGATACTAGCTTTCATTAATTTACTATATAGAAAAATGCGGGTAGTCGGTAATGACTACACACTTTCATTTGTTTTTTCTGTTGGTACACTTATAATATATCGAATTCAAATCTTTGTCAATATGCCTTTTAATGTAATTTTAATGTAATTTATTTATTTTAATTTTTACAAGAAAATCCTTCTTTCACTCCATTCTTATAAATCTTGTATGTATAGTTTTTAAAAAAATGTAGTAATATTCTATCTTTTAAGGTTAGGTTCTGTTTCAGCTCTTGTAATATAAAATTTCTTTCATTTCTCATTGTATAATACCTCCTATATAATTTTCTTGCCTACATATATTTTACCATATTATGTAATCAAAAATAACTATACGTAAGGTTAGGTATTATCTTCTATTTCTCTTGATATAACTATAATACATAATTCGACATTATTCGACTTTTTATTTTATATCTTGTATCAATTTATCCATATAATCACTTACTGGATCTACTTCTTTATCGATTTCTCTTCTTTTAGTCTTAATATATTCAGAAGCCTCAAAATATTCTTCTCTTTCCAAAAAGTTATTTATTTCATTTAAAATATTAAGCACATCCGCATTTTTCATAATATATCATCTCCTATTTAGTATAAATATATTATAACATAAATGTCTATATTGTAATATAGTTATTCGCATTTTAAGTCAATTTGCGGATAGTTATTTTTTTTATTGCTTTCTTATAAAATAGTTATATTGTAAGGAGGTGATAACATGATTCAAGTAAATGTTAAAGAATTATTAAAAAAACAAAAAAATAGTCAAACTAATATGGCTATTTTTATTTTGTTTTTAGTTATAATGTTTTATCTTTTATCATTGAAATATTTGTGTTTATTTGTTATATCATTTTTTAGGGAATATTTGTTCTCGGGTGTCTACCTTCTTTCAGAGGCCTTGGGCTTATTGAGAGGAGGAATGCATATGAAGAAGAGAGTTTATGTAATTAAGCTACTTAACCGATTATGTATTATTCTGTTAATAACAGCTTTATTGTTGTTAATAATAAAATTAGACATCTGCCGTTAGGCAAATGTCAAACCAAAATTAAATTCTAGGTTGACATTCGTGTTGCGAATGTTCCTTTTTTATTTTATGAAGAATGTTCTTCATGTATACATTATACTAAATCAAAAAATTAAAATCAAGTAAAAAACCACACGAATGTGGTCTTTAATTTTAGAATTAAACTAATTCTACTTCAGCACCAGCTTCAGTTAATTGAGTTTTAATAGCTTCAGCTTCTTCAGCAGGAATATTTTCTTTAATATTTCCACCGTTGTCAGCTACAGCTTTAGCTTCAACTAATCCTAAACCAGTAATTTCTTTAATGATTTTAATAACTGCAATTTTGTTTCCACCAGCTGATTTTAATACAACTGTTCTAGTTTTTGGTCCTTCTTCAACAGCAGCAGCTGGAGCAGCAGCAACAGCAACAGCCATTGGATCAACACCAAATTCTTCTTTCATTGCGTCAACTAATTCTTTAACTTCAAGAATTGTCATTTCTTTTAATGCACTTATAAAATCTTCTTTGTTTAATTTTGCCATATTCTATTCCTTCCCTTCTAATTGTTCGGCATAAAGATTTAACCCTATTGCTAAAGGCAGTGATAGTAAAATTATTAGTGGTGCTGTTGTTGGAAATGAACCAAATATTAATATTGAAAATATTATTTCCTCATATATTATAAAAATTATCCAATATGTTAGTTCTTTTAAATTTTTCATATCTTACCCCTTTGTTAGTTTATTATATATTATTTTGTTTTTTTTTGTCAATGAGTGTAATGCAAAAAATATTAAATATGAAAATTATATTAAGGTCGAAATAAGAGTTAAATTATTTCAGGACAAATGCACGAGACTTTACGTTTTATAATACAATTGTAATATTTATGTCAATTAAAAGGGAAATTTTTGATAATCATTTTAATTGATTTTTGTTGACTTAATTACTACTTTTGTTATATAATAGTGTTCTATTTAGGAGGGAATATATATGCAAAAGAACTATGCATTAAATCTTGTCACAAAATTTAATAATATTAACGAAATGCTTGAAATTGCAGTAAAAGAAGCTGGTGATAAGATAGCATTTAAATATAAAGATAATGGGAAAATAAAAGAGGTTTCTTATAAGGATTTTCAAAATGAAACCATCGCTTTAGGCACTGGTTTGCATTGGCTTGGTATAAATGATTCTCACATAGCTGTCATTGGAGAAAATTCTTACAACTGGCTTACTGTTTATTTGACTGTTTTAAAAAGCAATTCTGTTATTGTGCCTGTTGATAAAGAACTTCCTGTAAAGGATATTATTCATGTTTTGGAACATAGTGACAGTCAGGTTTTATTTTATTCTAAAAAATTCGATAAGTGTATTGAGGAGTTAGTAGAGAAATTACCTAATATTAAGTATTTTATAGGGTTTGACTCTGCCGAAGATAATGGTAAACTTTTATCTTATTCTAAACTTTTAAAAAAAGGAAAAGAGTTGTATGAAAGCGGAAATACATCTTATTCTTCTATAAAGAAAACTGATACTAAAAAGTTAAAAATGCTTGTTTACACATCTGGCACAACTGGTATGGCTAAAGGAGTTATGCTTTCTGAACATAATTTAGTAAGTAGTGTTTATTATGGTCTTCAAGTTTCTACTGTTTATACTTGTTGTCTTTCAGTACTTCCTTACCATCACACATATGAAGCTGTTTCAGGCATTTTAGTAGCTCTTCATCATCATTGTACTATTTGTATAAATGATTCCTTAAAAGCAGTTTTGAAGAATTTGCAATTATATAAACCTGATTATATTTATTTAGTTCCTGCTTTTGCTGAAATTTTCTATAAAAAGATTTGGGCTAATGCTAAAGAAACAGGTAAAGATAAAATTTTAAAAGTAATGCTAAAGATAAGTAATGGATTAAGAAAAGTTGGAATAGATTTAAGAAAACAATTATTTAAGTCTATTCATGAAGCCTTTGGTGGCAATTTAATTAAGATAGTTTGTGGTGGAGCCCCTATCAGACCTGAACTTGGTAAGTTTTTTAATGATATTGGATTAAATTTGATAAATGGTTATGGAATTACAGAGTGCTCTCCTCTTGTTAGTGCTAATAGAGATTTTTTTAATGACTGTGCTACTGTTGGTGTTGTTCTTCCATGTTGTGAAGTCAAATTTGAAAATGTAACACCAGAGGGCGATGGTGAAATTTGTGTTAAAGGCGATATTGTAATGATGGGATATTATAAAAATCCTGAACTTACAAAAGAGGTTCTAGTTGATGGTTGGTTTAAGACAGGAGATTATGGTAAATTTAATGATAAAAATCAATTGATAATAAATGGTAGAAAGAAAAATTTAATAGTTTTAAAAAATGGAAAAAATGTATTTCCTGAAGAAATTGAAAATTATATAATGGGAATTTCTTATGTTCAAGAGGTTATTGTGAAGGGTATAAAGGATGATGTTGGTGCAGAAATTGGTCTTGTTGCAGAAGTATTTTTAAATGATGATAAATTAAAAGAATTAAAAATTATTGATAAAGAAACTTCACTTAAAAGAGATATCGCAGAAGTTTGCAAGAGTTTGCCTGTTTATAAGCATATTAGTAAAATTATTATAAGAGATAAGGAATTTGATAAAACAACAACAAATAAGATTAAGAGATAAATTAATTCTTGAAAATTTATCCACAATTTATCCACTAAAAGTGGATAAATTGTGGAATTTTTATGCTTTATTTTAGTTTCCATAGCATACTTATACTCTCTGCTACATCTATAATTCCTGTTGTAAGTAGTAATATTCCTGCTAGCATTGTTATTGAAATCATCGTTTCAAATGGATCTACAAGTATAATTATTCCTATTGCTAATGTGATTAATGATGATATTAATATTAGTACCCAACTTTTTTCATTTACGCTTCTTACATTAAATGAAAGTTGCATTTTTGTTATGCTCTTTATTATTATCCAAATTCCAACTAATACTGGTATTATTGCTATCATAACATTTTTGTTAATTAATATTAGACTTGCAATAATTATTCCAAATATTCCTTCAACTAATGCATTACTGTATATTTTTTGTTCTCTATCTGTTATAATATATAGTATTATGCTGAAAATTCCATCTAAAAGTATTCCTATTCCAAATATTGTTACAAATGTATCTAGCATTGCTACTGGTTTTATTATTAGTAGTATTGCTATAAGAATCATTATGATAGAAGTTAATATTGAGCGTTTTTCATATTTTTTTATGTATTCTAAAATCACTTTTTTTCACCTCTTTTCTTTATTTTGTCTTTTAATAAATTTATTTTAGTATATGCTTTTGTGCTTATATTGAACATTGCATTTATAAATGGATTGTACACAACATACATTTCATTTATAAATTCCATAAATTCTGGATTGAAGCCTTTTTTAAACTTGTATACTCCGTATTGTGGATCATTTTCGTTCTTGAATCCTGATACTCCTCTAAAATCATACCAATCACATTCATTTTCAATTGCCAATTTTATCATTTCCCATTGTAGTAAATAGTTAGGCATTAAATTTCTTTTTTCATTTTTGCTTCCACCGTATAAATACCAAACTTTATTTCCATATAATATAGGCATTGTTGCAGCAATAACTTCTCCTTCATATTCTGCTAACATTATTCTAACATGTTCTGGTCCCAGGCAGTCATAGATTTTTTCATAATATTCAATGCTTCTAATTATAAAGTTATCTCTGATTCCAGTTTCTTTCATTGTTTTATAAAACTCTGGTAAATCATCTTTTGTTCCAACTCTTACAGTAACGCCTTTTCTTGCTGATAATCTAATGTTGTATCTAGTTTTTTGATGAAATGATTGTAACACTTCCTCTTCTGTTTTATTTGTTAGATTTAATCTGAATACATATTTAGGTTGTATTACATCATTTACACTTTTAATATTTTGTTTTACTTTTATTCCAGCTTCTTTTATTATTCTTTTAAACTCTTCGTCATCTACTAAAACATCTGGATCTGCTCTAAATATAAATGCTTTATATTTTTTTGCAATTTTTCTAATTTCATCTGCTAACTCTTTAATTATTTTTTCATTATATATATCACATATTGGTCCTCTTGGTGCATACATTATATATCTGTTTAAAACAGGAACTTTTCTTAATAGCACACTTAAGTATGCATTTATTTTACCATTTTCGTCATGTAATATAATCTCTTCATGTTTCCACTCTGATTTTACTTTTGCCCATTCTGGAGATTGTAAAAAGTGAGCTCTTTCATGTTTTGTAATAAATTCTTCTATTTCTTTTCTTTCTTTTGAATCAGTTTCCAATCTTATATTTCACCTCATATTTTTGCAGTTTTCTGGATTATTTTTCCAACATTATTCACCTTTCAATTTTTCTGCTCTGTCTGCTGCAATTAGATTGTCTATCATTTCATCTAATCCACCATTTAAGAAGTTTTCCATTTGATATATACTCATTCCTATTCTGTGGTCTGTAATTCTTCCTTGTGGGTAGTTATATGTTCTTATCTTTTCACTTCTATCTCCACTACCAACTTGTGATTTTCTTTCGTTTGCAAGTTCTGCGTCTTGTTTTGCTTTTTCTTGTTCATATATTCTAGATTTTAATAATCTCATTGCATACTCTCTATTTTGAGTTTGTGATCTTTCTGTTTGACATTCTGCTACTATTCCTGTTGGTTCATGTATTAATCTTACTGCTGATGATGTTTTATTTACATGTTGTCCACCTGCCCCAGATGCTCTAAACACTTCCATTTTTACATCTGCTGGATTTATTTCTATTTCTACATCTTCTACAACTGGCAATACTGCAACTGTTGCTGTTGATGTATGAATTCTTCCACTGCTTTCTGTATCTGGAACTCTTTGAACTCTATGAACTCCACTTTCAAACTTTAGTTTAGAATAAACATTATCTCCCTTAACTAAAAACTCAATCTGTGAAAATCCACCACTAGTTCCTTCTTCTTCTCTAGATACTTCAATCTTCCAATTATTCTTTTCAGCGTATCTACTATACATTCTAAATAAATCACCGGCAAAAATATTAGCTTCATCTCCACCAGCAGCACCTCTGATTTCCATAATAATATCCTTACCATCATTTTCATCCTTAGGTAAAAGAAGAATCTCAAGCTCACTATTAATCTTTTCAAGAAGAGCATGTTTCTCATCTAATTCCATTGATGCAATCTCATGCATTTCTGGGTCATTAACCAAAGACTTCAAATCTTCTATTT
>ENA-OOSI01000253-OOSI01000253.1-human-gut-metagenome-genome-assembly--contig:-NODE-253-length-17397-cov-2.828105_pt1 | contig 17397 bp, 27 predicted proteins | sample MGYA00241171_ERZ501200 | MGnify/ENA primary metagenome ERZ501200 (study PRJEB25962, sample SAMEA2042554) | human gut metagenome | biome: human gut; feature: human-associated habitat; material: faeces...
GGAACCCGGTGTTTGCGCAACCCGTGTGGGTAACCCGCGGACGGAAACCGGCGTAACACATTACCAGACTACAACACGCTATGCGCACATAAACTAACCAACAGTCATTTCTTATCACAGGCTAAAGCAATAAACAGCCGAAAAATATTTTCAAAAAACTTTGAAAAACCTATTGACATTTAGCCCAACATGTGTTAAGATATATACGTAATCAAGAAGAACACAAGTTGCAACGAAGTTTCAGACGATTACAAAAGAATATTTAAGAAAGGTAAAAAACTCCTTTCCGCGTAATTTCATTGTCAGTTTCCATACTCTCTATTATAACAAAATACAACTTGAAAGGATAAAAAACTATGCTTACTAACACCATTACCAACTCCACAGAACTGAACAAAATGGCCAGATACAACATTCTCAACTACTCCAACGGTGAGAACCTTGAAAAGGCTATCGAAGAATTTGGCAAACTCGTACTCTCTTACCCGAACGCATGGGCAATGGTTCACACTGTGAACGACAACCCGAAGCCCGGTCAGGACAAGGAATACGACAAGCTTGTCATTATCGCAGACGGAGTTCTCTATCATACTGGCTCCCAGTCGTTCACTCAGTCTTTCCTCGACATTGTGGGCACGTTCGACGCAAGTGACGGCATGGAAATTGAGTGTTTCGCAAAGCCGTCCCAGAACTACAAAGGCCGCAACTTCCTCGGTTGCCGCCCTGTAGCAAAGGCAGGTGAATGACAATGAAGTATATTCGTAGAACTGTTCAGACCACGACATACACTTACACGGTTAACGAAAACGGTGTTGATTATCACTTCACCGACGTGTGCGAAGGCGCTCCCACTCTTTACGCGCTGACTAAAAAGTTGCACCGCGACCACGACAACAAAGAAACGGGACGTGTTGTTACTCTCGTGAACATTGTGTCTATCGAAGAAAACCGCTACGAAATGTCCGTCAAGGACTTTATCGAGAACGCAGAACTCGTAGACCACATTAAATAAACAATAAGATTTCTCCTTTCCTTAACTGCCGCTGACATGGCGGTAAACCTCCCGATTGAACCGATGACGAAAAAAAAAATTCGTCATCGGTTCTTTTTTATCTTTACACTTTATTATACCATAACGGTATTATTTTGTCAATAGAAAAGAGGGTAAAACATGGCTAAAAAATCATCAAAAAAACTGACACCTAATCAAGCAGAATATAAGCGTTTACTTACAAACGCAAGACAACGCTTTAATCGTTATTTAAGAAAAGGTTATAAATCCCAGTATCAGGCTAAAGATTTGTTTGGTGCTTTTGAACGTCCCGAAAGAATAACAAAGAAAATGCTTGATAAATTAAAACAAGAACTTAAAGACATTACGGACACGGCGTTATATGCAGAAGCACAGAACGGCGAAGCTATTTCGTTTGCCGACATACCCAAAGACGTAAGAGCGCAGTTTAACAAGTTAGGCTTCACGCAATTTACAGTTACAAGTTCAACGGGTGTTGAAAGCAATATAGTTCTTTTACTTAACAATGCACCCATAGCGAATATAAATGAAGCTGACCTCGCATTTGCGCATTTTGTTGAAGCGAACGCACGATGGGTAACAGACAAAAAGAAACACGCAGGTATGGAATATATATTGGATAACCTAAAGGAAGAACGCAACCACCTGCAAAACCGTTACGGCAAAAATGAGGGTGACACCGTATTCGCGCACATGCTGAATGAAATCGGCGTTGCCGCCGGAACATTAACCTCACAGGAAGCGAATGACGTTAACGCGGCGGGACGTTGGTTAGGCAACTTTTACGAACACCGCGAAGCAGGTGTAGAAGAAATGATGAAACTAAATGAAGCGTTTGGAGACGTGCAAGCATGAATTATTATGTATGTGATTTTGAGACAAGCGTATACGACGGGCAAACTGATACGGAAGTCTGGGCGGCGGCATGTGCCAAAATACATACAGAAGACGTACTTGTTGTAAACTCAATAGATAAATACTGGGAATGGATAGAGCAGTTAAAAGGCAAGAACATTGTGTACTTTCACAATGGCGCTTTTGACTTTTCTTACATTCTCGATTACCTATTGAAGCGCGACGACTACGCACAAGCAACCTACACACCCGACGGCAAAGTTGAACACACTATGTTTTACGAAACAAATGACATGCAACCTAACACTTTTAAGTACAGCATATCCGACATGGGACAATGGTATACGATGACTGTTAAAACCCATAGAAGCCTTATAGAGTTTCGTGACAGTTACAAGCTTATCCCCCTCTCCGTCGCAGACATGGGAAAAAGCTTTAACACAAAACACCGTAAGAGTACGATTGAATACAAGGGTGAACGTCACGCAGGGTATAATATTACCCCTGATGAAGAACATTATATCAAAAACGACGTGCTTGTCGTTAAGGAAGCCATAGAATTTATGTTTGCAGACGGACACAAAAAACTTACAATAGGTGCTTGCTGTATGAGTGAGTTTAAGTCCGGCTATAACCGTTTTGTTTATCAAGACATGTTCCCAAACCTCTATGACATTCCGCTTGACCCCGAGCGCTACGGCGCTACAAATGCAGATGAATACATACGCAAGGCATACCGTGGCGGGTGGTGTCACGTTGTGCAAGGCAAACAATGCAAGGTACATAAAAATGGTTTAACGCTTGACGTAAACTCCCTTTACCCGTCCATGATGCACAGTGACAGTGGTAACTATTACCCTATAGGTAAACCTGAATTTTTCAGCGGCGCAGAGGGTTTAAAGGCAGTAGAAGCGGAAAGACAGGAACTATTAAAGTCGCATAACCCTTTAGTAGGTCTGTATTACTACGTGCGTCTGCGTTGTCGTTTTAGACTAAAGGTTGGGTATCTCCCTTTTATACAGCTAAAGAAAAACCTGCATTACAGACAAAACGAAAGTTTAACCACGTCCGATGTATGGGACGAAAACCAAAAGCGCTACGTGTCCGAATGGGTAGACCAATGCGGCAAGAAGCATGACACGTATGTGACTATGACAATGACCATGACAGACTACGAACTGTTTAAAAAGCATTACATTGTAATTGACCCCAAAATTTTGGACGGATGTTATTTCGAAGCGCAACAAGGCATCTATGACAAATACTTAAACAAATATCGTGAAATGAAAATCAACGCTCCTAATAAGGGCATTAGAACCGTAGCAAAATTATACAGTAACAACCTATATGGAAAACAAGCGGCATCTACTATAAGTTCTTACAAGGTTGCTATGCTCAAGCCTAACGGCGTGGTGGGCTTCTTTACCGTGGCAGAAAACGAAAAGACACCGGGCTATATCGCATGTGGCGCGGCTATTACCAGTTACGCACGAAACTTTACAATTACTGCCGCACAGCAGAATTATTACGGTGTCAATAACCCCGGCTTTATCTACGCAGACACAGACAGCTTGCATCTCGACTTACCGTTAGACAAGATAAAAGGTGTCACGTTACACCCGCGAAATTATTGTTGTTGGAAGAATGAAACAAACTGGGACGTTGGTTTTTTCACGCGACAGAAAACCTACATTGAGCACGTGACACATGAGGACGGCGAACCGATAGAAATCCCGCATTATATAGTGACATGCGCGGGTGCAAACAAAACCGTTAAACAACTGTTTATACATTCAGTCGAACAGGATTACGACACAGAGAAGAACCCAGAAAACTACACGCCCGAAGAACTTGAATTTATCCGTGAACCCCGTAGCATATCCGACTTTGTGCCCGGCATTATGATACCGGGTAAACTTTCTCAAAAGCGCATTAAAGGTGGTGTTATCTTAGCTGACACGACATTTGAAATGCACTGAAAGTAAAATCCCTTAGAGCATGAAAAAACTCTAAGGGATTTTGTTATTCTTAAACGCACGTCTACACAAAGGAATTGACCGTTCATAGCCTTGTCACGGCGGCATCTTTCAGCCGTGTCACCCGTGCAGGTCGATGTGCAGAACGAACGCAGAATACAAATTAGAATGAAAGCGCTTTTAGTATTGCTTCTTTCGCTTGCAGGTCTTTGAACCGCATACAGCCATGTTCAAAGTAATATCGTAGCTTTTGAATGAGAATAAAGTTACTTGATACCATAACATAATTTAATTTATGGTCTGCGGTGTCCACTGTGATTTTTAGCGGATATTGATAATCGACGCTTTTGTCACAGAACACAATACCTAATTCTGGGTACTCCCGAACGCCATAGTCTATACCCGCATAGCGTATGGTTGCGACATATTTTCCGCGTCCCGTTGGCGTATCTACAAAGGATAGGTCATCTTGTAAATACACACCCTCCGCGCTGTACGCGATATAATCGCTCGAGCCGAACGCACGGTTAAAAGCGCTTGACTTTAAAGCTTTAGCCGCTGTTTCGTTGTAGCCCTGTTCCAGAACGAAACCGTCACCACGCAAGAAATGCGTGTCCTTTTGAAGTCGTGTCGAAATATCCATTGCAACATAATACGGGTTGAGTATCGTTACAGGGTTAGAAATCATATATACGGGTACGTAGCGGGATTGCTTGCTACGTCCACGCGCGATAGAATTGTGAATAGATATAAACTTTTCAACCTCTTTGTCGCAGTAGTGGTTCTGCTCGGATTGAAACTCGTCGAATATAATATTGTCAATGTCACTGAACAAATGCGAATTGCGTTTTAATTGGTCAGCGGAATTGATGGAAATTGCATAACCGCACGGTTCTTCGTTTAGGTACAACTCTTGGTATATGCCTTTCATCTTCTTTGCGGCGGTCATATCGTATTCGGGGAAGAATAATTCTTTTATATCCTTGAAGAACTTTTCGTCACAGCCGTCTAACTCATAGTTGAAGCGATACAGCAACGCGAACTTTTCTCCACGTTTAATAAACCTGTTTACCACAAGTCTATTAAAATAGGTTGTTTTACCTGCGCTACGGTTAGAGGTACACATGAACACCTCGGGTGTTTTGCCGTTTATATCCTTTAATGACAATAGCTTTGTTCCGTCGTAATAATTCGAATTTGGCACTATATTTCAACTCCGTGTATTATTTTCTAATTAAATTATACCACAAGTATATTGACAAGTCAACCCTTTTGTGCTATACTATAAGTATAAAAGGTGGTAAATACGACAGAAAGGATTGAAATTTTATGGACGTAACCGCTATTGTTCAGGTTGTTTCCTCTCTTGGTTTCCCTATCGCCGTTTGCTTGTTTTGCTTTTGGTATATCAACAAGCTTGAGGAAATGCACAGGAACGAAGTGCAGAAGCTAACCGACGCACTCAACAATAACACGCTCATTATGCAAAAGCTTTGTGACAGAATGGGCGTAGAGAAAGAGGGTGACGAGTAATGATAGGAGCTCCGGTTTCACAAAACTACGCCGTCCCAAGTATTCAAACCGTTTACACTTTGTATGAGTACACAGACGGAGTGTATAGAGAGAGTGTACCTACATTTCATTGTAAAAATGTAATTAAGATACCTATTGCCGAATCCGTTGCATGGCAAATTGGATTTGACACCTATACCGTCACACCTTTTACTGCGTTTGTTGTCGAAAATGATAGCAATGTGCATTTCCCTTTTAAAATTTTTATCGAAACTAACGAGGGCGTTACAGTAGAACCTATTGTTGCACATGCTCCCTTAGTTCAGTATGATACGGCTTATTTACTAACCCTCCCACGAGGGACAACGGGTATTAAAAAAGCATATATAAGAAAACGGAACGGTTATCGTATTTTTCAAAACGATTTGGTGTTTGACATTATGGAAGCGCCTTATAATTATGAAAATTATTTGCATGCACTAAACTACGCCGAAAATGCAGAATATAGAGAGAGCACAAATGGCAAGATTAACGAGCTATACACGGCTGCGCACACTCTCGATGCAGATGTAGCAAATCTCAAATCAAGAGTTACAGCCCTCGAAAATAAGGCAGGTGGATAACAATGTGCGCAAAAATCTTTTCAAAAGGCATTGACCTATCGGAACATCAAGGTTCAGTTGACTTTAACAAGCTGAAAGCATCGGGCATTGACTTTGTATTACTCCGCGCCGGTTACGGCAGTGCAAACCGATACCCCGAACAGTACGACGCAAGGTTCGAGGAATATTACAAAAAAGCGAAAGCCGCGGGGCTTGGTGTGGGTGCATATTGGTACAGCTACGCAGAAAACGCCGACATGGCGGCAGACGAAGCCGCAAGCTTTATCAAAGCTTTAAGGGGAAAACAGTTTGACTACCCGGTGTATATCGACATGGAGGAAGACGGCATTGCAAGAAAGCTTGGTAAAACAAAATACAGTGACATCGCGGCTAAAATACTCAGCACAGTGGAAAGCAACGGCTACTGGGTAGGGATTTACGCCTCTTTGTATTACCTTTCAGACCGTCTTGACATGACAAAATTGTCAAGGTACGCCGTTTGGTGTGCCCAGTGGAACGACGTTTGTCAATACGAAAACGCGGGTATCTGGCAGTACACAAACAGTCACACCGTAAACGGTGTATCGGGTAAAGTGGATGCAGATTACGCGTATTATGACTACCCGTCACAGGTCAAAGCAAAAGGGCTAAATGGCTACAAAAAGAAAAGTGACAACAAGGATTTAATCCGAACGAAGCTTGAACAGATTGAAGTCCTTGCAAACGAAATTGAAAGCTTGATTTAACATGGCAACCTATAAGCAATGTATAACAGACCAAAAGACAATCTATGAAAGCGCGGGTTATCCGTACTACGACGGCGGCGGTGAACATGGCGGCATTGATACCGTGCATGACAACTACAAAGCGTATGCACCTTTAGCCGGAAAGGTTGTATGGGCGCAGGTATGGGACGGCAGTACCATAACGGGCAACATGTCGTGGGGCAACATGATACTTGTCGAGTTTGAACCGAACAAGTATTGGCTTGCGGCACACTTTGCGTCACAGATTTGGTCAGAGGGTGACAGCATTGCACAAGGTCAGTTTATCGGGACGCAAGGTCAGACGGGCAACGTCACTGGTACACACACCCACTGGGAATACTGGGACGGCGGACAAACAACCGCTTACAGAAAAGACCCGTCAAGCATCTTGCGTATACCGAACGGTGTAGGCACGTATAACGTTACGTGGGACGCAAGCACACCGCAACCGAAACCACCTTTACCCGACGCGACATGGCATGCAAAAAACTTGTACGGTTACTCCCGTGAGAGTTCAGAAGCGCAAGACAACGCTATCATGATTTACAAGGCTTTAGTGCAGTCCCTCGGGTGGACATTAAACGCCGTTTCTGCCGTCCTTGGCAACATGGAATGGGAGAGCGGGTACAATCCGTGGCGGTGGGGTTGGGACGAACCCCTCCCGTCAACGGATTATAGAAAGGACGACATTGGTTATGGTTTGGTACAATTTACTCCACCTCAAAAGTATATTGACGCAGATATTGCAAAGTCGTCCCCCGGGTATGCGCCACACTTTAGTGACGTGATGGGCAGTCCCGATGACGGTACAGCGCAATGTTACTTTTTGAGTAACGCTACAAACCTGTGGTACCCTGTTAGTCCGTATAACATGAGTTACGCGGAATTTAAATCGTCTACGCAGTCTCCCGAATACCTTGCAAGCGTCTTTCTGGACACATACGAACGTCCGGCAGACCCGGAAGCAACACGCGCAGACCGTCAAAAGGCGGCGCGATATTGGTATAATTACCTTGGACAATATGACCCCGATACACCACCAACACCGCCAACACCAACTAAACGAAAATCCATGCCTATATGGATGATGTGCCTTGGCTACAGAAAGAGAATGATTTAAAATGGCAGTAAAGAAACTTGAAGAATTTAAAGAAATTTTCGCGTCGGGTGACTTTACACCTGATAGAATGTTAGAAATTGCCGAAGACGTTGCGGACACGTTTAACGATTTTAGCACCAGACTGACCGCGGCAGAGGAAGCAACAGCAAAAAAGGATAAAGAATGGCGCGAAAAATATACAAGCCGTTTCTTTGAGGGCAAACCAGAGGGCAGTAAACCCGACGAACCCGCAACGCAGTCCCCATATGGGGTAGATGCAACCGAACGTGCAGAACATATCACGTTCAACGATTTATTCGAATAAGAAAGGATGATTTTCAATGGCAACTAAGCCGAAAGTGAGAACACTTACAAACAGTTCCGCAGACGTGTTGAATGCAATCCGCAATTCTGCGTCTATCAATTACCGTAACTATGTTCCCGTTGTGACCCCGGACGCAGACAGCATCCGTGAAATCGGCGCAATTATCATGGACATGCCCGCGCTCCAGAATGAGTTTCTTTCCGCGCTCGTAAACCGTATCGGCAAAGTCATTATCACGTCTAAGTCCTACTCTAACCCGTGGGCGATGTTCAAGAAAGGTTTCCTTGACTTTGGCGAAACGGTTGAAGAAGTGTTCGTGTCTATGGCGCGTCCGTTCCAGTATGACCCAGAAGTAGCAGAAAAGGAAGTCTTTAAACGTGAAATTCCGGATGTGCAGTCCGCGTTCCACGTCATGAACTATCAGAAGTTTTACAAGGCTACGACCGAAGAACAGGACTTGCGCCTTGCGTTCCTGTCCGAAGACGGTGTATATAATCTTGTTGCGAAGATTACGGAACAGCTTTACACCGCAATGGAAAATGATGAATTTTTGACCATGAAATACATGCTTGCGCGTAACCTCTCCCGCGGTCAGGTTAGCGTCCAGACAATCAATACAAGTAACATTGATGACGCAACCGTTGTAATGCGTAAAGCGTCCAATGACCTGCTGTTTATGTCTGACGAATACAACCTTGCGGGCGTGACCACGCACACCCTGCGTGATGACCAGTATATCATTATCAACACCGCGTTCGATGCAACCCAGAGTGTTAAGAACCTTGCACGTGCGTTCAACATGTCCGAAGCCGAACTTCTCGGTCATATCGTTCTTGTCGATGGTTTCGGCAAACTCAATGTAAAGCGCCTTGGTGAACTCTTTAAGGGCGACCCGAACTACTATGAGTACAGCACGGACGAACTGGAAGCACTCAACGAAATTCCTGCCGTCCTTGTTGACCGTGACTATTTCGTAATTTACGATAAGCTCCAGCAGTTCCGTGACCTCGAGAACGTACAGGGTCTTTACTGGAACCACTATCTTCACGTCTGGAAGCTGTTCAGCGTGTCCCCATTCGCAAACGCTATCGCGTTTATCCCGAACACCCCGACTGTCACAGGCGTTACGGTGTCCCCGGCTACGGCTACGGTGTCCCCGGGTCAGGTGCTTACTTTGACCGCGAACGTCGCAACGACCAATTTTGCGCCGCAGGCGGTTACATGGACAAGTGACAATCCTCTCGTTACGGTGTCTGCGTCCGGCGTTGTTAAGGTTGACCCGACCGCAAGCGGCACGGCGAACATCACTGCGACCTCTAAGTTCGATACCGCAAAGATAGGCGCTTGTGTAATTACCGTACAGTAAACTATTTCAATGTAAGTCAAAGCCCTCTGGAAACAGAGGGTTAAGACTTATATAAGAGGTGAATAAAATGCCATATATACCCCCTAATTCAGACGTTGTGTTGTGTCGTGGTGTTCCTATTGAAAGTGACTATAAGTATACGTTATACTTTGATAGTATTGCCGCTCAAAATAATTACTTTTTCAGTAAAGCTTTCAAGCAATTCCACAATGTGTCATATCAGCGTGAAAGACGCAATTATATAACCTTGGAAATTCCTGCAACACAAGTATATGCTTGCAATTATCTATTGTTTAAAAACACGTCATACGGTGAAAAGTGGTTCTTTGCGTTTGTAGACAGTGTTGAATATGTAAACGACAATGTTACGGATATACATTACGAACTTGACATGATGCAAACTTGGATGTTTGAATATACTTTGATGCAATGCTTGGTTGAACGTGAACATTCCGTAACGGACAAGATTTTTGAAAACACCAGACCAGAAAACATCGGGTATGGTGAACTGATGTGCGGTGTGTCTCAAAACCTGTTATCTTCACACGGTTTGTTGGGTGAATATGCGTGTGTTATTACAAGTAAACCCTATTCATCTGGCGATGTTCCTATAAAATTGTATAGTCAGTTTTGCCCTGTGTATGGCTATATTGGTGGAGCAGAGGATATGAACACACTCGTACAGGACTTTGTTCGTAGTGGGTGGCAAGATGCTGTCTTGTCCGTAACGGTTGCTAACGCACTCATGGCACAGGGTGCAGATGAAACGCATTTTGATATGCCGAAGAAAGTACCAAAAGAAGATTTTAAGTTTGTTTGCTATGGTGTTACCAGTGGTATTTATGAGGGTGAGGAACAGTTCAAAGACCAGTTACCAAACGGATATAAACCGCGAAATAAAAAACTATTTGGTTATCCCTACAATCAACTATGGATTAGCAATAATCAGGGAACAGTGAATGAATACCGATATGAAGATTTTAAAATTGATAAAGACGGTTTCTTTCACATGGAAGTTGCGGCTTCCGGCATAAGTTCACCCGAATGTGTACTTTATCCTTTGGATTATAGGGGTGCGGCTAAGTATTACGACCATGCTATTATACTGACAGGCTATCCAACCGTTCCTTGGATAGGTGATACCTACAGAGCATATATGGCACTCAATCGACAACAAATAAACAACACTTATGAAACGACTGCGATAGATGCCGTTTCAAATGCTTTGTCTGGATTTCTTGGGGGTGCAGTTACCGTGAATAATGCCGCAGATATGTTACAGGCGGCAAAATATGATGCCGCTAATCGTGGTTTATACCCTAAAGAAGTTAGTCAAGTCACAAAAACAGGGTTAAAACAACAAGCAATGGGCGGAATACTTAGTGGAATAGGTACAAGTATATCAGCTATCGGAGACATATTCAAAAATGCCCTGTCTGTTTATGCTAAACTTAAAGATATATCTAATATACCCCCTAACGTATCAGGCTTAGCAGGTGCGGGAAGCGTTACGAACGCTTTAGCGCGTTTTGACTTTACCACTTATTACATGTGCGTTAAACCAGAGTATGCGGAAATCGTAGACAAGTTCTTTGACATGTTTGGCTACAACACAGGCACAGTTAAAGTCCCTAACACCCATTCAAGACCCCATTGGAACTACGTTAAAACCGTCGGTTGCGAAATACAGGGTTTCTTACCGCAAGAAGCGGCGAACGTAATTAAAGCTGTGTATGACCATGGTGTTACATTTTGGAAAAATGGTGACGAAGTGGGTAACTATACTCTCGATAACTCCCCGACATAAGAAGGATGGTGATAAAACATGGCAAGCAGTTTGAGGGCAAAGCATTATGGCGGTACACAAGACCGCATGTTTTGGAAACCGCCTAAACAACGATTTGTACCTTTCAAGGCTCGTCGAACTTTCCGCGTCCATGTTTGAGTGGACGGGGCTTCCCGAAACATGCGACGTGCGAACACTTGAACTTGCGCTTCTGGGTAACGGACGGGCGGTGTTCTTCAAGGACGATGCGCTCGACATGTACATGACACTCCCCGTAAACGTCAGTACAAGCGGCTACGACGTGTACGGACAGCCGTTACAGTTTACCGCACGTAGCCTGTATAACAACTACAGATATCCATTGACGCAGGAAACAGGCGTGATGATTTACAACAATTATCTTCGCACACCGTCCATGATGCAGTTGGTATCATTCGCGGACAGGCTCGGAAAGATTGATGAAATCATAGATATAAACGTCAACGCACAGAAAACCCCGATTTTGATTTTGGCAGATGAAAGCAAGCGTCTGACGATGAAAAACTTGTACATGAAATATGACGGAAATCAGCCGTTCATTTTTGGTGACAAGAATTTATCTATCAATGACTTTACAGTGTTAAAGACAGACGCGCCATACGTTGCAGACAAATTGTATGAAATCAAAACACAGATTTTCAATGAAGCTTTAACCTATCTTGGTATTTCAAACACGTCCTTTCAGAAGAAAGAGCGATTGATTACAGATGAAGTAACACGTAACATGGGCGGTACTATTGCCGCAAGATACAACCGCTTAAACGAGCGGCAAAAAGCTTGCGAAAAAATCAATAGTCTGTTCAATCTAAATGTATGGTGTAAGTACAAGGAAGACTATGATAACCGTCTGATTTTGGAAGATGCTGATGACGTGATGTATCAGAAGCAGACCGAAGAAAAGGAAAGAAAGGAAAAAGACAATGAGTAAATTTACAACAGAAATTCGTTGGATTTGCGAAAGTTTTGTTCCTGAATTGAACTGGCAGGGTGAGTACGAACACAGCGGCTATGGTGATGTTGAGAAAGCTTTGCAAGCAGGTTACGAACACATTTTCGATTTTGATTTTCCTATCTTTAAGGAAAGTTATCGTGAACACCTGTGCAAGCTTATCTTGCTCCACTATTATACGCGTGAAATAGCGTATGAAACGTATGCACTATGGAAACTGCATCTTCGTGAACGGCTTGTCGCGATTATGCCGAAGTATAACATGCTGTACAAGCAAGAGGAACTTGCGAACCCGTTTGATAACATCAAACATACCGCAGTGGGCGAAGATACTTCACACACCTCTGACAACGGCACGTCGCATGGCGAAAGTCAAAGCACAGGTTGGAACAAGTTCAACGAAACTCCGCAAGGTGGTATTGAGGGGTTAGACACTGATAAGTATCTGACAAACGCGACAAAGACAACAAGCGAAGCATCAACCGACGGCACAGCGCAAAGTACACAGGACGGTAAACGCAACACAGAGTATACTTATACAGGTCGTAGCAGTGGAGACGCGTATTTCTCTGAAATGACTAAAATGTATAAGAACTATGAAAGTGTTGACAATATGGTATTGCACGAACTGGAAGATTTGTTTTTCGGTTTGTGGGAATAAAGAAAGGTGGTAAAGTATGCCGAACGATTACAAATTCACACCCGCTAACTTTGACCCAATTTTGAAAAAGTATGACGGCATCCCGTATCTGCGCTTTTGGTGTCAGAAAGTTCTCCCCGCTGTCTATGACCAGAGTTTGAGTTATTATGAGGTATTGTGTAAACTTGCGGCGTTCCTTAATAAGATGCTCGAGGAACTCGAGAAGATGCAGGATAACATTGACGCTTTGCATAAAGCGTACAAAGACTTGCAAGACTGGGTTAACGCGGAAATCGCAAGGTTTGAAGCGCACATGGAACAGCACTTTGACGACTTGACGAAAGAACTTTGGAATAAATTTGAACAGTATAAGAACGATACGAACACTACTTTACAGCAGTGGTTTAATGATTATGCTACAAATACTACAAATAATTTAAACAAAAAATTCAATGAATTTGTAACCAATGCTAACACGCGCATTGACCAAATGTTCAACACGTACACCACAAACACCAACAACGACTTCAATACGTGGAAAACTGATTTTACCAACCAGTACAACCAGTGGAACCCCGACGTTGACGGGCAGATTGCGAACATCAATTCCAATATACGTTCTTTGACTACACGTGTACAGGCTCTCGAGGATATGATTAAAACATATCCTGAGTTTGATTATAAATCTTTCACGCTTACGGGTACGCATTATTATAAAAAGGCTATTTTGGACATGCTTTCGTTCCCGTCTTCTGCTGATACCACTGTTATTTGCTACGGTGTTATGCGTGTGTACGGACAAGATGAATCCGTTGCTGTGTCGGGTAACTGGCGCGAACGGGTGATGCTTCCAAACAATTTTACAAGGGACGTGACAAGGCTGTTAGACGCTACAACGCAAAATACATTTAAATTTGAACTCATGCCGCGTACTTCCTACGTCTCCGCTTCTGGCGATGACCACAACGGCGCTCCTACAAATGACAAACTTATTACGGGTTTGCTTTGGGCACCGGGTCCCGGTGACAATAGCGGTTTAAAAAGCGCACAGCTGTTCTTTAAAAACAACGGGTCGGTTGGTTTCGTGTCTGATAACTCCATGCTATTTTCGGCTATTGCGTCGCAACAGGTCTACCCGCCCGCGTGGGGACACGCGTCCGGAACATGGACGTTATAAATAATATGCAATAACATTGGCTCGAGTACCGTAGTGGTATTCGAGCCTTGTTTTATTTGTGTTCGTTTTTAACCTCACAATATTTTTGTATAATCAACTTTTCGGCTTGCTTTAGGGCGCTTGCTTGATAATCAAGCCATGTTCCGAAACCTACAGGTTGTTTTGCCCCAGCGTGTAAACGCTTTAAGGTTGTAGGACTGCAAGTGCGCCCCGCTATGCTGTAGCTGTCTGCAAGCGCCTTGCCGCAATAGCTGTATTCAATCCAGTTTAGGCAACCGTCAAGCAATTCGGTATGGAGTTCGGACAACGTGTCCGGCGCTTCTGCATCACCTAATCGGTTTAAAATGTCTATTGCGTATAGCTTCACGGCGCTTCGGTATGCGCCGCGCGGGGTTGTTTCATTTACTTTCTTGCGTATCTCGATGTAATTCAAGTGCTTCACGCTCCCTTATCGTATCGTACAAGTAACGCCATGCGTTAAAAATGTCATTACATAACGCATAGGCTTTGCACTCTCTGTCACAAAATAGGCTATATTCGCATTTGTAACGCTCAAAAATTTTGTCCTGTGCCATTGACAAGCCATATGCAAGGTCATTTAGTTGTTCCGTAGTGTAATCGCGGGCTCTAATTGTTATCATCTTTCAATTCTCCTTTCGCGTCGTATCGGTTTATCTCGTGCTGTATAAACTTTAGCAAGCAATTTGTTAATTCGCAAACGTAAGCGCATTCGCATTTATCACACCCGATAATGATACAGCTACGAGTTTCATATATTATCTTTTGTGCCTGGCGTACATAATGCCGCAATGCTTGCAAGTGCATATACGTCATAACTTCCACCACCTTTCTACTGTCTTTAACAACTTGTAATCGTTGTACGTGCGGTCAATCCATTCGAGCAACTGGGCAAGCCCTACAAGCAGTGTTCCTGCAACTATACTCAAGCATAACACGACAATCATAATGTTTGCACCACCCTATAAGCTAAATCTAAGCGTTTCGCTAATTTGTCAATTTCATCGCATGTCCGCGTTTCAAGTACGTCTAATTTGCCTAAAGAACATTCGTCACAACGTGTATGACGTTGGCATATTTCATCTTTAATGTCCAACACCCTTATAATTTGTGCAATTTCAACCTGCGTTCGCGCTTCTCTTTTAATGTTCATCGTTGAACCGCCTTTCTGCTGTTAAATCTGTGATATAGCAAGCGCCCATCTGCCTTGCGGCTTTATGCGCTATGCGTTTTGCATGTGCCGCTGTCTTTGCGTATACAGGTATCTCAACTTTATATTTGCCTGTGTCCGGGTCTGTTACGGTCACTGTTACCAAATAACTGTTCATCTTCGTTTTCGTCCTTTCTCCAATTTGTGCCTATGCAACTATCTATTGCATGTACTGCAAAGGGTATTTCGGTTTCCTTGGCGTTATCTGCCCATGCGGGTTTTACAAGGTTTGCTTTGAATAGGTCTGTCCAGTTTGGTTTCATGGTTTTCACCTCCTTTTTATGACCTGCCTTATCAGCACGTGTAGGTCATCTCACGTGGACGGGCGTTGCGCCCGTTTCGGCTTAGATTTCAAATTCTTCCCCTGTTTCGTTGCGAAGCAGTTCGCAGTATGCTTCAAAAAATTCCTGCTCGCCGCCTTTTTCTTCCGTCCACTCGCTGTGCAACTTCTCGCGTAAATCGTCCCGCATATAGCTAACGATTAAATCGCGGTCGTAAAGGTTTCCGTTGAATTTGATTTTAACATTTTGCTTTTTCATTTGTTTTGCTTCCTTTCCTTTTTCTGATTATATTATACTTAATGTTTGTGAATTACGTATGAACAATTTGTGAATATTCTAACGTTTTCCTTTTTGGTTCTTGCATTCACATTTTAACGCATTCATAGAGCGGCACTATATGTCCATATACCTTAAAGAACGGACTGGCATTCCCTTTTGCGGTGTAATGAAGTTTACAACGGTGAAAACTTTTCTTGCCGCGCCATGCACCTGTTACGCAGTACACATAATTGCATATGTCATTTTCAATGCCTTTTATCTCAAGACCCTTGAACCCGTTATAATATGCAATGCTTTCGTGACTCTCGCAATATTCTCGTTTTTTCATTTTTGCTCCCCCGTTTAGTCAATTAGATTTTCTTTATACAATTTGATTATATTATTGTAGTCGTCTTCTGTTATAGCCCCGTTATACCCTATGAGATACGACACAACGTTAAAACGGTTTAATCGTGTGCTATAACGTTTTATTTGCTCTACAAGTTCCTCGTAACTTAATTTCCTGTAAATACTGTTCCCGCTTGCATCTTTAACAATTACTTTTGTTTTATAAACCTTCATTTTGTTTTCCTCTCTTTCCTTTTTTCTGATTATAGTATACTTTACGTTTGTAAACACCGTATGAACAATTTGTGAACATTTTACTTTCTTTTGATTTCAATGTTTTTGTCCGCACTTGCAAAATTGTAACTATAGAAATCGTATTCTATGCCACTAACTAACTCATCAAGATTATTCTTTAAATAGGTTTTTGCTAAGTCATAGTTAAGATAGCGCGTTATGCTTTTAGCGCATTTGTTCAGCGTGTCAATGACTTCACGTGAAAGTTCCACGTTTCCGAACGGTCTGTATCCGGTTACAATTACGGTATCATAATCAATCACGTAAACGTCGGAGTTCCACCCGTACACGCCCGCGGTATAGAAATTCGGTTCACACCATTTTAAAGCGTCTTGCATGTCGCAGTAGCCAACTTTGATGACGTTGCGATAAGCGTTCATGATTGCTTTTTTCGTTATCTTCGTTTTCATTTTGCATTTTCCTTTCCGGCGTGTCATCATCAGTGTAACGCCGCCAACCGTTACAGACGGGCGATGTGCCCGTTTCGACTGTTTAGAAAGTTTTCGTTTCGATTATTACAGCTTTCATCATGTAGGCATCTTCATAGGCTTTCGCGAACAACTGAGCATCTGTTATCTTGTAAAGTTTCGCTTTGATAACCATTATCGTATCTTGTAATTCTTCGCTGTAGGTCTTTGCCCATACTTCATAAATTGTTCTTTTCATTTGTTTTTTACTTCCTTTCCTTTTTTCTGTCTATATTATAGCATACCCCGGCACGAAATGTGTTAACAAACTGTGAACAAATTGTAAACGATTTATTAACAAATTATGAATTTACGTAATTTTTTATTATTCGTAATATTCCGGCTTGAGAACGCCCACGTAGGGCAGGTTGCGGTAGAAGTTGTTGAAGTCCAAC
>ENA-OOSI01000254-OOSI01000254.1-human-gut-metagenome-genome-assembly--contig:-NODE-254-length-17391-cov-2.568701_pt1 | contig 17391 bp, 16 predicted proteins | sample MGYA00241171_ERZ501200 | MGnify/ENA primary metagenome ERZ501200 (study PRJEB25962, sample SAMEA2042554) | human gut metagenome | biome: human gut; feature: human-associated habitat; material: faeces...
TCCTACCAAGACTGCCGATATCGAGCAGGCTCTGGTAATGGGTGCGCAAGCTGCCCGTGGTGTGACAGTAGTGTTGTATTAAAAAATGGGCTGTTAACTGTTAACCTGTTAACTCCAATAATATAAATCCCGAAGCTCACTATTGTGTGAACTTCGGGATTTCTCTTTATACTGTCCATTCATAGGTGTCGTAAACCACGCCTCTTCCTCCGTAACCTTCCTTGTGGGCGATGAGGCCCTCGTTGATCCAGGCTCCCTGCTGTTCCGTAGAACTGCCGAAGTCCAGATAGGGATAATCGGGGTAATCATGATACATAATCTGTTCGTAGATAGCCTCCATAGCTCCGAATTCCTTTCCCTCATCATTGGTAGAACTGTATTGTCCATGTACCACTTGCTGGGTAATATAAAAGGTGAGACCTCCTATAATGTGCCCGTTGCGATAAGCATTGTATTGGATGATATTCTCGGGGAAACGACTTTTCAGAAGTTCCATTTCCTGAAGCGTGTGTACCGGTTTGGCACCAAATCGCTTTTCCAGGTTCTCATTCAATACCTCCCAGAATTCCGACAGACTTGCATCTCTCACTACGGTCACTCCATTCTGATGGGCCTTCTTCAGACGGCGCAGGTGGTCTTTGCGCCAGCGCAATTTCTGCTGCATGAAGATGGTAGTGCCGATATTGCGGAGCGAAAGATGAGCCTTGCATTTCCAGAAGATGGCATAGAGATCTTCTTCTGAAGGATGGAGATGATAGATCCAGGGAATAGGACGATACTGTACCTTCTCGAAACCCTGAAGACGCAGATAGACATTCAGTTCCTCAAAGAGTTGGCAGACATCTGAAATCGTGACGTGAATGTTCATGATCAGTCCGCCATAGGTGAGTCCGAAATGCGAGCAGAGGGTCTTGCCTACCTGATGGGCTGGCAGGATGGAATGGAGCTTTCCCTTCTTGAAAAACAGGAGAGAATAGTCCTTGAACCTATCGGAATGGTAATCCATATAGTTGCGGTAAAAGAGAAACGTAGCGTTTCGGGCTTTTGCCACATACTCATCCCATTGCTGGCGATATTCGGGGGTGTATTTGATGATTTCAAACATGATGTCTTGCGTATTGGATAGTTTCAAGCATGATGTCTTGCGTATTTGAGAAACTCGTCGTAATCATAGATATAATCAGCTTCTTCGTACAATTCCGAAGCCAGGACCAGACAGACCGAACCGGCTGAGAAGTTTTCCAGCGTTCGCCAGATGCCTGTGTTGACGAGTAGTCCCTGATCGGGGCGGTTGAGAAGATAGGATTGCTTCCGGTTTCCATCATCCAGCGTAACCGTGAAGGAACCGCTGGCTGCGATGATTACTTCCAGGCATTCCCTGTGGGCGTGCCCTCCGCGGGCAGCACCTGCCGGAATATCGTAGGTCCAGTAGGTGCGCCTGATGTGAAAGGGCACATCCTTGAAATCCTCCACATTCGTAGCCTGGAAGTCTTCGGATTGATGCGTGTTCTGGAAACGGATGATTTTTCCTATTTCTTTCATGAATCTTATTTCTTCATATAAGGGTCGGTGCCCAGGACGGTCTTTGCCAGGCGCTTTGCCTTGTCGCGGAGCGCATTCAGGTCATCGCCCTTCTCGCCGTAGCAGAGAACGACACCCATGCGGCGACCTACGTGAGCCTCTGGCTTTCCGAAGATGCGGATGCGGGTATGATCCTCCTTCAGCGCATCGAGCATGTTGTAGTTCAATGGCTCTGTGCTTTCCTCTGGCGAGAGAATGACGGCAGAACAGCCGATGTGCTCCAGATGGATTCCGGCGATAGGCAAGCCCATCACGGCACGGAAGTGGAGCTCAAACTCGCTCAGGTTGGTGGTGTGACCGAGAGTTACCATACCTGTATCGTGTGGACGAGGACTCAACTCCGAGAAGATTACCTCACCCTGCTTGCTCAGGAAGAATTCTACGCCCCAGAGACCAGCACCGGTCAGCGCCTTGGTTACTTCGCCGGCAATATGCTCAGCCTTCTTCAAAGCCTCCTCTGGAAGCTGGAATGGCTGCCAGCTCTCGCGGTAGTCGCCGCCCTTCTGTACGTGTCCGATAGGTGGGCAGAAGAGGGTAGGGCCATCCTTCTGGGTTACGGTGAGGAGGGTGAACTCTGAATCGAAGTCGATGAATTCCTCGATAATCACTTCCTTCACGTCGCCACGACCTTCCTCCATCGCTTCCTTGTAAGCCTCCACCAGCTCATCATCGTTGTGAACATAGCTCTGTCCATGACCGCTGGAACTCATCAGTGGCTTTACTACGCATGGGAAACCAATCTCATCGGCAGCGTTCTTGAATTCCTCGAAAGTCTTTGCATAGAAATACTTGGCTGTGCGCAGACCCAGTTCCTTGGCAGCCAGGTCGCGGATGGCACGGCGGTTCATGGTGTAGTTCACGGCACGTGCCGAAGGTACAATCTGAATGCCCTCCTTCTCGAAGTCGAAGAGACGCTCGGTGCGGATAGCTTCAATCTCAGGCACGATGATGTCTGGGTGATGCTTCTCAACCACAGCGGTCAATGCGTCGCCATCGAGCATTGAGAACACTTCTCGCTCGTCGGCTACCTGCATGGCTGGTGCATTGTCGTACTTGTCGCAAGCGATGACATACTGTCCTGCTCGCTTTGCGGCGATGGTAAACTCCTTGCCCAGTTCGCCTGAGCCCAAAAGCATAATCTTCTTCATTTATATGATGTTTAATATTTTATGTCCCTAAAATTAATCACTAATAATTAATCACTAAGTCCGAACTTCTTTCTGATAAATTCTGCGATAAACTTCTCTGTCTCTTCGATTCCCAGATGGCTGCTGTTGATGCAGAGGTCGTAGCTCTCGCTGTGTCCCCATTTCTTGCCGGTATAGTAATCGTAGTAAGAGGCGCGCTGCTCCTCATGGCTTTCGATGAACTTGCGGGCGCTGGCTCTGTCGATGTTCTTTCGCTTGCACACCGCCTTGATGCGGTCGTCGATGTTGGCGGTGATGAAGATGTTGATTACATTCTTGTAGTCGCGCAGCACATAGTCGGCGGTTCTGCCCACAAACACGCAGTTGCCCTCATCGGCAGCCTTTCTGATGGCGTCGCTCTGGAACTTGTACAAGCCTTCCTGCGAGAAGTCGTTGTGATAGAAGCTGTTGTCGCTCAGAAAAGGCAGATGGGTATGGAAGAGAGACTTGAAAAATCCCTTCTGCTCATCGTTCTGCTCGAAGAATTTCTCAGAGAATCCACTCTCCTTGGCGGCAAGATTCAGCAGCTCACGGTCGTAGCATTTGCAACCGAAATCCTCCGCCAGTTTCTCTGCGATGATATGGCCGCCGCTTCCTATCTGGCGACCTACGTTTATGATAATCTTGGTCATAAGCTTAATATTTTAGCTGTTAACTGTTAACTGTTAACCATTAACCGTTAACTTTCATGTTTTCTTTATGTTGTCTTTTCAACTTGTTCATGTACCATGACATTACGATGGCAGCGATGACTGCGGCTGAGAAATCGGAGATAGGCATACTGTACCATACGCCATCAATATCCCACATCATCGGCAGGAAAGCCAGGAGCGGCAGGAGGATGAGCAACTGTCTCGAGAGCGAGAGGAAGATGCTGATCTTCACCTTTCCGATGCACTGGAAGAAGTTGGTGATGACCATCTGGAATCCGATGATCGGGAAGCAGAACATCACCACTCTGATTGCCTTGATGCCCAAGTCTATCAGCGTTTTATCCGTAGTAAAGAGTCTTGCGCAGTAGTAAGGCAGGAACATCGCTATCAGCCAGCCCGTCACCATGATGGCGGTGGCGGCGATGATGCTCAGGTTCAGAACGCGCATCAGTCTATCCAGTTTCTGGGCACCATAGTTGTATCCGGCAATAGGCTGCATTCCCTGGTTTACGCCAAACACGAACATCACGAACACCATCGCAATACCGTTGGCTATTCCGTAGGCACCCACGGAGAGGTCGCCTCCGAATTTCACCAGCTGGTTGTTGATGAAGATGACGATGATGCAGGCGCACACGTTCATTAGGAACGGTGAAATGCCGATGGCGAGGATGTTATCTACGAGTTTCCTCTTCAGTTTGTAGATTCCTTTCTTGAAGTGGAGCAGCTCGCTCTTGTTGCTGAAGAGCTTGAACTGCCACATCAGCGCCATCAGCTGCGATAGGATGGTGGCGATGGCGGCACCCTGTATTCCCCATTTGAAGACGAGGATGAAGAGGGCATCCAGTATCACGTTCATTACCACCGTGAAGATGGTGGCGTACATCGCCTGCTTGGGTTTGCTCGCTGCTCGGAGCAGGGCGTTTATGCCGAAATACATGTGGCTCACCACATTGCCCAGCAGGATGATGACCATATACTCATGGGCATAGATGAGCGTCTGGTCGCTGGCTCCGAAGAATCTCAGGATAGGGTCGAGGAAGAGCAGACAGATGATGCTCAGTCCGATACCGATGATGAGATTCAGTGAAATCGTGTTACCCAGAATATTCTGCGCCGTGGCATAATCTTTTTGTCCCAACTTCACGCTGATGGCTGTAGATGCTCCTACGCCCACACCGGCTCCGAAAGCGGCGGTGAGGTTCATGAAGGGGAAGGTGATGGCGAGACCTGAGATGGCCATGGCTCCCACACCCTGACCGATGAATACGCGGTCAACAATGTTGTAGAGCGAGGCGGCTGTCATCGCAATCATGGCTGGCAAGGCGTACTGAACGAGCAGCTTGCCCACCGGCTTCGTACCTAATTCTAATGTCGCTTGTTTATTTTCCATTTATATCTGTTTTTTCCTCATAGCCGCTCGCTCAGCTTCTTTCAGAAAGCAACTGCGGCGGCTACTTGTCTGCAAAATTACAAAAAATATCTGATACCTTATTATATATATAAGAAAAACTTGCATTTCCTGATAAAAACTTCCCTTTTCTTTTGGCATTCTCGTACAAAAACTGTACTTTTGCAGCTTAGTATAAACAATAATAATCTGATTGGGCAACAGCAGTCAGACGAGAATGTAACAATATAACAATCGTACTACCGATAAATGATGAAAAGATATTTGATGCTTTATGCATTTATTCTGTCCACCTTGACATTGTTGGCTCACGATGACAAGGTAACTGGCATTCTGGAGGCCGATAGGGTGTCTTTCCCTGGTGGCAAATGCCAGATGTATCGTCTTTACCTCAAGGATAAAGACCTCGACCATACGCCTTTTTCGGTGAACCGCCCTTCGGAATTCCTCTCCCAGCGCTCCATCGACCGACGTAAGCGCCAGGGCATCCCTGTAGATCTGACCGACCTTCCTGTGGCTCCGGCTTACGAAAAGCAGGTGACCGAGGCAGGCATCGAGATTGTGGGGAAGAGCAAGTGGAACAATACGCTGCTCATCCGCATCCACAAGGACAAGGAGCTTCGCAAGCTGGAAGGCCTGGAATTCATCACCAAGAGGAAGAAGGTGTTCCAGGCTCCCGATTCCGTAAGTCAGAGTATGCGCTCGAATGTGCGCAATGGACTGAACGAGTGGAGTCAGGGCGATGGATTCTATGGCGCAGCTGATGCTCAGCTGAAGTCGCTGAACGGCAAAAGACTCCACGAAAGTGGCTATTGCGGTAAGGGGATGATGATAGCCGTATTCGATGGCGGATTCATGAATGTGGATAAGATTCCTGCCCTGCACAAAATCAAGCTGGCGGGTGTGAAGGATTTCGTGGTTCCTGAATCCAAGAATGTCTTCGGAGAGATGGAACATGGCACGATGGTGCTCTCTACGATGGCTGCCAATGCGCCCGATTTCTATGTGGGTGTGGCTCCTGAGGCGCAGTATCTGCTGATAAGATGCGAGGATGAACGCACCGAGAGCCTTGCCGAGGAGGATTACTGGGCAAGTGCTGCGGAATATGCTGACAGCTGTGGCGTGGACGTCATCAATTCTTCGCTCGGCTATCATGGCTTCGATGATTCCTCGATGGATCATCACTATTATGAGCAGGATGGCAACACCACCCTCATCTCCCGAACCGCATCGATGTGTGCCGACAAGGGAATCGTATGCGTGAACTCCGCCGGAAACGACGGTATGGGTTCCTGGAAGAAAATCAATTTCCCTGCCGATGCCAAGGATATCCTCACGGTGGGAAGCATCAACGAACATGGCATGAATGCTGCCTTCAGTGCCGTAGGACCTACGGCGGACGGCAGAATCAAGCCTGATGTGATGGCCTTCGGAAGTCCTACCTGCGTGATTACGGGCAGGGGCAGCATCATCAATGATAATGGAACTTCGTTTTCCTCTCCGTTGGTAGCGGGTATGGTGGCTTGCCTCTGGCAGGCGCTGCCTGGCAAGACTGCCAAGCAGATCATCAAGCTCGTAAAACTGGCAGGCGATAATCAGCAGCATCCCGACAATGTCTTCGGATACGGTGTGCCTGATTTCTGGAAAGCTTATCAGACGGGAAAAGCGATTAAGTAGTTAATAGTTTATAGGGCAAACTTGCTCTGCTAGCTATAAACTATAAACTTTAAACTATAGACAGTATGGAACGACTTCGATTGTCCCTTTTTGAATTAAACTCGATAGTCAGCGAAATCATTTCGATGTCCTTGCCCGACAGCTATTGGGTGGAAGCTGAACTCTCAGAGGCTCGCGAGGGTTACGGCGGCCACTGCTATCTGGAACTCATCCAGAAGGATGAACGCTCCAATACGCCGATAGCCAAAGCTCATGCCAACTGCTGGCGAAACCGCTGGATGCTCATCAAGCCGAATTTCGAACGAGTGACGGGACAGCGCATTCATGCCGGCATGAAGGTGCTGCTCAAGGTGCACGCCCAGTTCCATGAGAACTATGGTTTCTCTTGGATTGTAGATGACATCGACCCCAACTATACGATGGGCGATATGGCTCGCAAGCGGTTGGAAATCATCAATACGTTGAAGGCTGAGGGCGTCTTCGAGCTGCAGAAGGAGCTGGTGCTCCCGATGTTCTGCCAGCGCATCGCCGTGATTTCGAGTGCTACGGCAGCCGGATATGGCGATTTCTGCAATCAGCTTGCCGATAATGATATTTTCCTTGAGACCCACCAGCGGATCCACCTTGCTCTTTCCTGCCACGATGCAGGGCGAGGGAGTGGAGCAGAGCATCATCGCTGCCCTGGACAGCATCAATGCCGAATATGAGGAGTTTGACTGCGTAGTCATCATCCGTGGCGGTGGTGCTACCAGCGACCTTTCCGGTTTTGACACCCTGGCGCTTGCCGAGAATGTGGCTAACTTCCCGCTGCCTATCATCACGGGTATAGGACACGAGAGGGACGAGAGTGTACTGGATATGATTTCCTTCCAGCGGGTGAAGACACCGACTGCCGCTGCCGCCTTCCTCATCAATCATCTCGCCGAGGTTTATGCTCGGGTGATGGATGCACAGGAAACCATCGTGCAGAACGTGAAGCACCGGTTGCAGGTGGAGAAGATGAGGCTTGAGAGATTGAGCAGCACCATCCCCGTACAGTTCTCGCTGGTGAAGACGAAGCAGGGGGCGTATCTCGACCGTCTGATGACTCGCATTACGACGAATCTGCAGTCGAAGGTTTCGGATGCGCAGCGCCGTTTAGAGATTCTCTCGCAGAATATCCAGCCGGTACTGGAGCGGAAGATGCTCAATGAGAATCATCGACTGCAGCTTCTCCAGCAGCGCATCCAGGCGCAGGATCCGGATCTGCTGCTGAAGCGTGGCTACAGCATCACGCTGAAAGATGGCAAGAGCATCCGTTCTGCCTCGCAGCTGAAGGCTGGCGACATCATCGAAACGAGATTCGCCGAGGGAAATGTGAAGTCGGAAGTACAGAATATCCACTGTTAACTGTTAACTCTGTTAACTCCAAAAACAATAAAATTATGGCAAAAGACGAAATGAAATACGAGCAAGCTGTAAGAGAGCTTGAGCAGATTGTAGAAAGAATGGAGAATGATGAACTGGATATTGATCAGCTCTCCGAGCAGTTGAAGCGTGCCAAAATCTTGGTGAAGCTCTGCAAGGACAAGCTCACCAAGACTGATGAGGAAATCAAAAAGCTCCTCAGTGAGGATTGATTCCGCTTCAAGTAACGGCGCAAGAACGAAAAAGTACCCATAAAATGGTAAAATAATGCCTCAAAATGGCAGAAATACGTAAAATAATAACGTTTCTACTAAATTTATCGCAAAATAGTTGCAGATTAATAGAATATTTTGTACTTTTGCATTCAAAATATTAGTAGAACATTAAAAAATAAGATGTTATGAAAGACTTAGATTGGTCTAATTTGTCATTTGGCTATCGCCAGACTGACTACAATGTTCGCTGTTACTATCGCGACGGCAAATGGGGCGAAATAGAAGTTTGCTCTGATGAGTATTTGAAATTGCACATGGCTGCCACCTGTCTGCACTATGGTCAGGAGGCATTCGAGGGTCTGAAGGCTTATCGTTGCCCAGACGGCAAGGTGCGCGTGTTCCGTATGGACGAGAATGCTGCCCGCCTGCAGAGCACATGCCGTGGTATCCTGATGCCAGAGGTGCCAACAGAGTTGTTCGAGGAGATGGTGAAGAAGGTGGTCCGCCTCAACCAGGAGTGGATTCCTACCTACGAGAGTGGTGCTACGCTCTATATCCGTCCTTTGCTCATCGGTACAAGTCCTCAGGTGGGTGTGCATCCTTCTAAGGAGTATTGCTTCCTGATTTTCGTAACCCCAGTGGGTCCATACTTCAAGGGTGGATTCTCTACCAACCCATACGTCATCATCCGTGATTTCGACCGCTCTGCTCCTCTCGGAACAGGTATCTATAAGGTAGGTGGTAACTATGCTGCTTCCCTCAGAGCCAACAATATCGCTCACGAGAAGGGGTATGCATGCGAGTTCTATCTCGACGCCAAGGAGAAGAAATACATGGATGAGTGTGGTGCTGCCAACTTCTTCGGTATCAAGAACAATACATACGTTACTCCTAAGAGTACATCCATCCTTCCATCTATCACCAACAAGAGCTTGATGCAGTTGGCTGAGGATCTCGGTATGAAGGTAGAGCGCCGTCAGATTCCTGAGGATGAGTTGGATACATTCGAGGAGGCTGGTGCTTGCGGTACTGCTGCCGTTATCAGCCCTATCAGCTACATTGATGACCTGGATACAGGCAAGCGCTACAACTTCGGCGAGAAGCCAGGTCCTGTCTCTAAGCATCTGTATGATACCCTCCGTGGCATTCAGTATGGTACTGTAGAGGACAAGCACGGTTGGACAACCGTAGTTATTGAGTAAAAACCAATAAGAGATAATATTAAGTTCAGAGCACTTTGAGGAGTTTTCGCTTCTTGGAGTGCTTTTTTTATGCTTATCATGAAGAGAAATGAACTGGAAGTTTTATAGTGGGGGTTAACAGAGTTAACAGTTAACAGTCGATTTTTCGATAGTCCCCCTTGCGTACCTTAATTATATAATAATATATATACTTATTTTTATAGATAGAGGGGGGTACCATGCATTTTTCGGCTGTTAACTGTTAACCTGTTACCCCTGCCCATTTTTCAAGCCAACTCTATGCTTCTGGATTGAGAACTCATAGAGTTGGGGGATAAGAAACTATCACTTAGCTTCTTTAACACTTTCCGGGCTTCATAGATGGCAAGGCTCGGTCATCTATTAAGCCTCCAGCTTGCCATCTATTATGCCTCTTTCGTGTCGCTTGTTTTATCCTTGTATTTCCCTTTATCTCGTAACCGGGAATACGTAGTATTCTCTATCTACATCAAAATCAAGCACCCACTGGTCAACGATGATATTGTCATCCAGCGCCTTGATTTCTACAGTATGATAGCCGTCGAGCAGGGTTACGTAGAAGCTCTTGAGCGCCTGTCCGCGCCAATGATTCATCTTCCATTCCTTGGAGTTGTAATCCTCCTTCATCTGGCAGATTACCGGCTCTGCGCCGTCAATGCTTACGCTTACGCGCATATTCTTCTCATTAGGCAGATAGCTCGGGATGGTGGCGAGGGTGAATCTCGCATCTCCTATGCTGCTGCTTACGAATCTGTATCTCAGGATGGCTCCCTTTGGCAGCTTCACGGCGTTGTTGCTATGACCCAGCAGCGGTTTCAGCTGGATCTTCTCCGCAGTTCCATTTTTTGCAGCAGGTGCCTGGAAGGCATTCGTCCAGTCGTATGCATTCTTGGCGGTGATGTTCTTGGTGAATGTCACCAGCGGCTGGAGATCTTGATTTCTGTCGAAGGCATCCTGCATCAGAAGCTTGATATCCTTGGCTGGTAGAGCGCCCGGCAACTGCGGAGCCTGCATTTCTGCCCCATCTGTAGCGATGATGCTGCTCCATTTGCCCTTGCCCAGCTTCAGATAGTAGGCGTTGAGCTGCTTCAGGGTGTTGAAGGCGTTGAGGCTCACGGCAGCCGAAGCCTTGGCTTCATCATCATTCGGGAACAGTCCCGGACGGGCGATGTCTCTGGCTTCCTGTGCCTCCAGCTCCTTTTCGGCGATGAGGGCAGCAGAGAAGATAGGATATTTCACGATTTCGAAGAAACCGTCTCGCTGATCGGCAGGAAGGGTTCTTTCCAGATTGGCAGTCTTGGTCTTCAGCAGGTCGTAGGCGTAGAGATAGCGCTCCAACTCATTGCCGAACTCGCCCGAATGAAACTCAGTATCGCCGTATGGCATTGCCATGAAGGCTGGCTGTCGGATACTGGTCAGGCGATAGTATTCCTCCATCAGAGGCTTGATTTTCTTGGCTGCCACGTTGCCGAAGAGACTGCTGAGCCAGTTCTGCAGGTAGCTGCTGATGCCTCCCTGCAGCGCCTTGCTGTTCCAGGCAAGATCTGAAATCATGGCAAGCTGCAGCGAAACCATCTTCGGATTGGTTACGTTGGCAATCCATGCGCAGTCTTCATCATGATGCATCTCCGAGCGATGGGATTTCTCCCGGTGCTCCGACTTGGTTTCCAGATAATCTCTGTTGTTGAGCATCTCGAGCACCAGGGCAGGGGAGACATTCTCCAGCTGCATCTGGTTGCCGGCGCAGATCATCTTTACGTTCTCCAGGGTCTTCTTATGCTTTTTCTTGTGTTTCTTGCCGGTGATTTCCGTCACCTTGTAGTTTTCGGCAATGCAGATGTCGAAGCTATCTGCCACCGCCTTGTTGTAGGCAGCCTCGTGCTTGCCGTCCACCTGCCAGAGGGTGTTGGCTCTCAGTCGCAGCATCAGGCGCGCCAGCTGACTGTAGTTCTTCTGATTCATCCACTTGCTTCCGTTGAGGGCAAGACCTCTGAATTCGATTCTCGGGATTTCTATCTTCTCCGTTCCCACCTGGGTAGAGAGATTCTGACGTGTCTGCGGCTTCAGGTCGTTCCATCCTGCCATAGGCGAAACGCCAGCCATGCGCGAGAGCTCCATGATGGCGTAGGCAGTGCCTCGGGCGTCGCTTCCTATCACGATGATCTTACCCTTTCGGGTTCCGATGTAGAAAGCATCCTTGGCTGTGATGAACTTGTGGAGAGGAGCGCCGAGCTTTTCTACGGCAGAAAACTCCTTGTTGGTGAGCAGGTTGAGCTGGTAAATCTGGATGTTGGCACTGGCTTTCTCCTTCGCCTCGTTGCCGGTTACAGCCTTCATGTCGTTGGAAAACATCCTGAGGGCAATCTTCACTACAGGCGCAGTGGTGGCGTTGATAGAGTAGCTTACCTTGCCCGAAGCATCCGCCCAGTTGATGCTGGTAGCTGCAGTCACATTCTCTTTCTTCTTACTCTTGCTGAAGGTTTCAGCGCCTGCCTGCTGTACGGAAAGACAAGCCAGGGAAAGGGCGAAACCTACTATGATTTTCTTATAATTCATTTTTATTCAGTTTTGTCGTTTTGAAGGTGGAGGGGGAATCCGAAGTTCCTGATGTCGCTTCATCATCTTCTCCAATCTGCAAAGATACATAAAAGTGTTTAATAACTGAAATTATTTAGTTTTTATTTGCTTATTACATTATTTATTGTTACTTTTGCACCAAACAAAACAATAATTATGACATTATATCCAAAATTAATTGAAGAGGCTCTTGCTACCGTCATCTATCCCGGTACCAAGAAGAACCTTATAGAGAGTGAGATGCTGGCAGATACGCCTAGCATCAATGGTATGAAGGTGAAGGTGGTTCTGCTCTTCCCTAGAGATACCGATCCTTTCCTGAAGAGTACGGTGAAGGCGGCTGAGGCTGCCATCCATTATCATATCTCCAAGGAGGTAGAGGTGGAGATCGTTACTGAGTTCAAGTCGGCTCCTCGTCCTGAAGTAGGAAAAATGCTTCCTCAGGTGAAGAACGTCATCGCTGTAAGCTCGGGTAAGGGTGGAGTCGGTAAGAGTACGGTTTCTGCCAATCTCGCCATTGCACTTGCCAAGTTGGGTTACAAGGTGGGCTTGCTCGATACCGATATTTTCGGTCCTTCCATGCCTAAGATGTTCGGTGTAGAGGAAGAACGTCCTTATTCAGTTCACAAGGATGGCAGAGATCTCATCGAACCTGTAGAGAAATATGGCGTGAAGCTCCTGAGTATCGGTTTCTTCGTAAGTCCTACCACGGCTACCTTGTGGCGTGGCGGTATGGCTTGCTCTGCCCTGAAGCAGCTGATTGCCGATGCTGACTGGGGTGAGTTGGATTACTTCATCCTTGATACTCCTCCTGGCACCAGTGACATTCATCTTACCCTGCTCCAGACACTCGCCATCACGGGTGCGGTGATCGTAAGTACTCCTCAGCAGGTGGCGCTTGCCGATGCGAGAAAGGGTATTGACATGTATCAGAATGATAAGGTGAATGTGCCTATCCTCGGTCTTATCGAGAATATGGCTTACTTTACTCCTGCCGAGTTGCCGGAGAACAAGTATTATATCTTCGGTAAGGAGGGTTGCAAGAATCTCGCCAAGGAGATGAACGTGCCATTGCTTGCCCAGATTCCTATCGTTCAGAGCATCTGCGAGGGTGGTGATGATGGTGCGCCTGCTGCTACCAAGGTTGATTCTATTACCGGTCAGGCTTTCCTGAGCCTCGCCCAGAGCATCGTGACGGTAGTGAACCGCAGAAATGCGGAGAAGGCTCCAACCAAGATTGTTAGTACACACTAATAAATAACCTATTCGATAAGGTTATAAAATAAAAAAGCTAGGATTGCCCGCAAGCAGTCCTAGCTTTATTTTTATCTCAGGGGGTAACAGGTTAACAGTTAACAGCTGTTTTTTGTATGGTCAACCCCCTGATTCTTGAATTTTAGCTCTTTATCTTTTTAGGCTCCAGAAGCTCTTCTGCCTCATCCTCTTCTTCAGCAACTTCTGCAGTAAGATTCGCCTTGAGTCTTGCTGAGCGCAACTGCTGCCTGAAAACCAGGCAGGTAGCGAGGAAATATACGCCCGTCTGTATCCAGAGCGCTCTGAACTCCGGCAGAATATCGGCAAGAGATGCTCCCATGCTGCTGATTCTCAGGAATCCTCTGATACCGAAGGTAGATGGGAATACCCAGGCAAATCCCTGCCAGAAGGCTGGAATATTGCTCTGCGGCCACGAAATACCCGTCATGAAAAGCAATGGTACAGAGGTGAAAACCACCAGAAGCATTACATTCTCACGGTATCTTACCAGGCATGATAGCATCAATCCGAAGAATACGCACGACAGAATATAAGGTAGGAGGAAACCCAGAATGGTGGTCCAGGTTACCATACTTACGAAGCCGAAAAGTTTCGGAACAACCTGCGTCAGGTACATTCCCATCACGGCGTAAACCATGAAATAAACCATCGACTTGCCGAATACAATTCGGAAAATGCCGCCATAATGCTTGCTTACCGGTATGAGTTCGCGGTTTCTGTTCAGCTCTCTCGATGTTCCTGCTGCCATTCCGATGCCCAGCAACATGGTTTGCTGCAGGATGAGTACCAGTACACCCGGAAGAATCGCATTACCATATCCCCCGGTGGTATTGAATATCGGAACTTCATCGAATTCCAGCGGATGGGCGGTTATTTCATCATCCCGATCCGTGAACCCTCCTCCCTTGGAAATCTGAATTCCCGAGTTGATCTGGCTTGCCACACCCTGCGCGGTCTGGAAAATCGCCTTATAGGTCAGCATCAGACTCATATCGCAATATACGCCCACATGCGCCTGTTCACCACGATTCAGCTTGGTGTCGAAATCGGCTGGAATATAGACGATTCCATGCACAGCCTGCCTTTGCACCAGCTGTTTTGCTTCATCGAGACTGTTGCAATAGTAGGTGGCCTTGACATCCGGAGAAGCATCGTAATCGCGGATAAACTCGCGGGAAGTATGGCTGTGGCTCAGGTCAACAATCGCCGTATCCACCTCTCTCACCACCTCGTTGTTGTAAATCCACGAGTAGAGCAGCGGATAGCCCAGCGGTACCAGGATGCAGAAGATGAGCACACCCTCATCGCGGAAAACATTGCGCATTTCCGTCTTCCAGATGTAGCACATATCCCAGATTCCATTGATGATCTTATATAATAAACTACTTTTCTTCATTATGGTAGGTATTTATATACTAACATTGCCTTCTTGATGTTCCATACGGTGAGGATTGGCAGGGCACAGAAGAGCACCATCGCGCCCCAGTGGAGCACAGCATCGCTCATCGGGAAACCATTGAAGATGTTCATCTGGTAAATCATATAATAGTGGCGCATAGGGAAGAGCTGTCCGATGGCCTGGATTGGCGAATCCATGGAGAAGAGTGGATAGGTGGCTCCGCAGATGGAGAAACTCACCACACCCCAAAGCGAACAGATACTCATTGACATGCGCAGGGAAGGCATCAGTCCGAAGGCAAAGATACCGAAGCACTGGCAGGACAATACGCTCAGAATGCCCAGCAGTATGATGGGCGCTGCACCTCCCGGATGCGGGAATCCCAATACATAATAGATGTAGAACTCGAAGAGCAGGAAGATGCTCAGGAAGATGAGCGTCTGAGGCAACATCTTACCCGCGATGGCGAGATAAGGATTGTTGTTCGCCATTCGCATCCAGTCTTTGGCTCTGTTGAACTTCAGTTCCGTTCCGATGGAATAAGGGGTGATCAGGAAGATGAACAGCATGATGAGTCCCGGCACCATCACGCTCGACAGATAATAGTTGTAGTTGGCGTAAGGGTTGCCTATCATGTGCAGATCCACGGCGATAGGCTGCAGGAAGGTCATGATTTCATTGTTCGTCTTTCCCAGTGCCGACAGCTTCGCCATACCTGCTGCTGCGCCTCCCAGGGTGGAAATGGTCTTCAGATCCCGGAAGAGCAGGGAGCCTGCTGCCAGCGAAACGCTGCTGTAGTAGAAGGAAATCTTCGGCTGGGGGGGAGGCCCCCGGCTGTCGGGAAGCCATCAGTCCTGCCTCTGTTCCGTTGGGAATCACCAGGAAGGCATAGATTTCGTTCTTCTGGATAGCATGTCTTGCCTCGGCTATGTTTTCATAGTGAGCCACCACCTTGGTGGTCTGGAAAGCGTCGAGCTTATGCACCAGCTGGCGGGAGGTATGAGAATTGTCCTGGTCAACGATGCCCACAGGCATATCCGTAGGCACACCTCCCTGCATCAGGGTAGTGAAGAAAATCACCACCACGATGGGGAAGATGACCATGCAGAAGAGATAGATGGGATTCTTCCGCATGATGCCGCACTCTCTACGGGCAATATGATATAATTTCTTGAACATTGAAAATCTCAAAGTTATTTAATGATGAGTGACATTCCCGGGCGCAATCCCTCCAGCTTGGTGATAGGACGGGCCTTCACCTCGAAAGTCTTGCGGTCGTAGTCGCCATTATCCTTGGTTGCCTTCCAGGTAGCGTATGAGCCCTGGTCTTTCAGGTAGTAAACCTTCATCTTGATTTCCTTGTTGAAGGCAGGAACGAAAGCAGTGAACTCATCGCCCTTGTTCAATCCCTGGAGATGATCCTCGCGAACATTGAAGGTTCCCCACATATCGCTCATGATAGAGATGCTCATAATAGGAGAACCGAGACCCACCAGCTCGCCTACCTTAGGATAGACATTGCTGACCTCGCCTTCGCACTGGGCCACCTGAACAGTCTCCTTCAAGAGATTCTTCACTACATCTACAGCGCTCTTGGAAGCCTGTGTGTTGTTGGCTGCCATGCGCTTCTCCTGCTCGCGGGCACCATTCTTCGCCATCTCATATTGGCTCTTGGCTGCAGCCACCTGAGCCTCTGTAGCCTTGTAGGCAGCAAATGCTTCGTCGCGCTTCTGACCGCTGATCACACCGTCATTATAGAGGTTCTGCATGCGGTCGTAAGTCTTCTTGGCAATGGTTGCAGCAGCTTCTGCCTGCTGAACCAGCTGAAAGGCACCCTGAATCTGCTCCTTGCGCGCACCGGCATCGGTAAGATCCTTCATGGCCTCTGCTGCGGCATTGGTTGCCTGGAGCATCTGCTCCTGCGATTTCATCTCTGGAACTTCGAGGATAGCGAGGGTGTCGCCCACGTGAACGTAATCGCCCTCCTTGACTCTCAGTTCTACGATGCGGCCTGGCAACTTGCAGGATACTCTGTATTCTGATACTTCTACCTCGCCCTGGATAGTGTCGTCCTTCTGCTCAAGCGTGAAGAAGCCAATGATTCCCACGAGTATGACAACTGCCGTAAAACCGATAACGGCAAGCAGTATATTGTTATGCTGTGATTTCTTAGACATGTTTTTATCTGAATTTGAATTAAAAAAAATGTTTCTATTGTTACTGCAGAATACCAAGCGCCTTGTTAAGCCCTACCTGGGTAAGCTTCACGTCGATTTCTGCATCGATCTTCTGGCTCTGTGCCTGCTGCCAGGCAGTCTGAGCTGCCATCACATCGGTAACTTCCATCACTCCTTCCTTGAATCCGAGGTTGGCGCATCTCAGGTTCTCGTTGGCGCTGTCAATGTTCTTGATGGCCATGTTGAGCTTCTTTTCAGCTTCCTTCACTTTGAACTGGCTCTGGGTAATCTGGAGATGGATCTTCTCGCGGGTATCGTCGAGGTTCATCTGGGCAATGTTGGTGGCAGCCTTGGATGCACGCACCTTATAGGCACCGTCGAACCAGTTCCATACCGGAACCTGCACGATGACACCAATATTCCATACACCGGTAAACTTCTTCTGGAAACCATTGAACACATTTGGATTCGAAATAGTGTAGCCGCCGGTCAATGCCACATGAGGCAGATAGACGGCGCGAACCAGATTGGTGGCTTGCTTGGAAATATCAACCGTATTCTGAAGCATGCGCAATTCCGGACGGGTATTCATCGCAGAATCAGAAGCGGCTA